>Ga0182024_10002301_pt1 | contig 47743 bp, 36 predicted proteins | sample P32metaG_FD_120480 | JGI IMG/M metagenome (GOLD analysis project Ga0182024, IMG submission 120480) | Permafrost microbial communities from Stordalen Mire, Sweden - P3-2 metaG (Illumina Assembly) | ecosystem: Environmental > Terrestrial > Soil > Wetlands > Permafrost | place: Sweden: Stordalen... | reverse complement strand
CTGACGAAATATCGCGATCCGTTAAAATAGCCCTGCATGACGGCGCCCCGGTTCCAGGTTCTTCAGCTCGGGCCGTACCCGCCGCCCCATGGAGGCGTTCAAACAAACCTCGTAGCGATACGCGACTACCTGCGCGCCCGGAACATTCCCTGCCGCGTAATTAATCTGACGCGCTTTCGCCAGCCGGATCACGACGGCGTGTTTTTCCCCAAGGGAGCAGTCCAAACGCTCAAACTCATTCTTAGTCTCCCGCGCGACGTGATCCACCTCCACATCGGCGGGGATCTTACACCCAGACTGGCGCTGCTCGGTTTGTTCTGCACCTTACTGCCGGGCAGCCGGACCGTGCTGACGTTCCACTCTGGTGGATATCCCGCGTCGAAAGCCGGGCAAACAACCCATCGGGGCACGTTCCGGGCATTCGTCTTTCGCCGCTTCGACCGGCTGATCGCCGTCAACGCCGCGCTCGCCGGTCTGTTCGTCGAACGCTTCGGCGCTTCGCCGGAACGCGTGCGTCAGATCGAGCCGCATGCTCTGCCGGGCGAGGTGCCCCAAGTCGGATTTCCGGACGAGATCGAGGAATTCTTTGCCTCCCACCAACCCGTGATGATCAGCATGGGCTGGCTGGAGCCGGAATACGATTTCGCGCTTCAGATCCGCGCCCTGGGACCCGTGCGCGAGACGTTTCCCCGTGCCGGCCTGCTGCTCCTCGGCGAAGGCCGGTTGGGGCCGGATCTCCGCGCTCAGGCGGCAGAAACTTCTTATGCAGCCGATGTCCTGATGCCCGGCGACGTTCCTCACGAGCTGGCGCTGGCGGCCATTGCCCGATCCGGCATCTTTCTGAGGACCACTCTCTACGATGGCGATTCGATATCGGTGCGGGAAGCGCTCCACTACGGCACGCCGGTCATCGCATCGGATAACGGGATGCGTCCCCCGGGAGTGCGACTGATTCCCAAGGAAGATCTGCCTGCGCTTGTAGAAGCGATCCGGGAAGTAGCGGCGGCAGGTCGACCCGCCACGGCCATCGGGGACGCGAACGAAGAAAACATTCGCCAGGTCTGCGACCTCTATGGCGAAATCGCTGGCTGCGTCGCCTCGGGCTGAGTTCCGGCAAGTAAGAAAAAAACGGTTGAGCGCTTTTGAGCAGACACGCAGTGAAATCGGCGTTAGGCTGAATGCTGCAATCTGTATCGAAAGGAGTTCGCCGATATGCCGGATTGCTCCATTTGCGGTGAAAACACCCAACTGCACGTAATGGGCACGCCAATCTGCGTGACGTGTGACAATGCCGGTTCCGAAGGAAGCAAGGTACAAACCGAACGACGGACGCAGTTGCCCGCGTCGGCCCCTGGTCTCAGGGTTCGCGGGTATGCACAATCCCAAGCAACAGATGGCCGGTCGCCCATTTCCGATTGCGGCAGGTGAAACACGAGATTTGCGTTGGATGAGGAAGGTCGCACGTTGCTGACGATCTCGAGACATTGCGGGCTGAAGAGATAGCCGCTGCCGAACCAATCTCGCTTCCTCGTCACAGCGTGCTGTATCCGGCACGCATGAAAATGCTGGGGGACCTTGCGGACTTGCAGTCCAGGCGCTTAGAGGCGTGGCATGCGTTGAGGGCGCATTACAATAACGATGCGGGACAAGCAGAAATAGCGCGTCAGGCTGGGCCGGTGCTAATATTTTTTCATGCCAGTGGAGTCACTGGGCGAAAACGCTGTTTCCCGCCAATCCTGCACAAATCCCGGTTGCTCGGGGAAATTTCTGACCGCCGATCCAGTGGAGCAGCGTCAGTTTGGCCAGGTAATGTACACCAGGATGGTCTGTGACAGGTGTGGGCTCGTCGCGTGGCGACCGTCTGACGAGCCCAACAGCTTCGCCGCCTCGGCGTCTTGACAGCAGGTTTAGTTATTACTTCTCCTTCGCCTTCATCGGTTGCGCCCTTGGACGCGGCATGCGGGCGGTCGGCTCAACCAGCGCTATACCCGTGGACGTTATAATCGGGTGGCCCGCAGCTCTCACGAAACATGGACATCGACCACCTTCAGCGGCACTGGAATAAACTGGGCGAGCAGGATCCGCTCTGGGCCATATTGACCCGTCCCGATAAGAAGGGTGGCCGGTGGACGATTGAAGAGTTCTTTCAACTGGGAGTCGCGGAGATAAGCGCAGTTATGGAATACCTGCGCGGCCTGGGAATCACGGCGCGGCCCGCCAAAGCTCTCGATTTCGGCTGCGGAGTCGGGCGATTGACTCAGGCCCTGGCGGCCTATTGCGATGAAGTCGTTGGCGTGGACATTGCGCCTTCCATGATTGAGCAAGCCACGCGTCTGAACAGCCAGGGCGATCGCTGCCGTTATCTTGTGAATCCGGGAACGGACTTGACGCTCGTCGGCGACGAACGTTTTGACCTGATCTATACCAACATGGTTCTGCAACACATGCCGCCGGCCTTCAGCGCCCGGTATATCGGCGAATTCGTTCGCGTTCTTAGTCCGGGTGGCGTGGCCGTCTTCCAGATTCCGGCCAGGCCGTCGGGGACATTTATAGGGATCCTCCTCCGCATACTTCCCATCGGTGTCATCCGTGCCATCCGGAAGATGGATATGTACGGCACTTCCCGCGACCGCGTGATCAAGATGGTTCAGAATGCCGGAGGCGAAGTGGTCGATATTCGCGACGACAGCCATGCGGGCCCGCACTGGATCGGCTATCGCTACTGCGTGCGGAAGCGGTCTTGGTCAAACGGCGGGGACGCGCCTTTCTCGTTCAAAGCGAACACATCGTAGTAACCATCGCTGTAAATTTTGTGATACCGCCGGGCCAGCAGGGCGTGCATGTAGGCGGCTATCGCGGGATAAGTTGTGTCCAAACCTTCCAGGTTGGAGTAGTAACCTTTTCCGTCCATGACAATGTAGTCGGGTTTGAGCCCGCTTCGATATCCAAGCAGGAAGTCGTCATGAAGCCTTGAATCGTCAAAGCCAAGTTCAAGGCCCAGTTCCGCGCTCGCGATTACGAAGCAGCGATCGCCGCAGGTATGAAGACGATCCCCTACGTACCGTGCCATGGGAAGAAACGATCTGTGAAACGGGTCCCGGACTATTGAAGAAGCGGTCCAGAGCAATTGAAGACCGAGCAGGATTGCGAGGTACCCGGTCACTAGAATCCGCCCGCCGGGCCGCAGCCAGACACGGGTCAGCCAGAGAGCCGCCACGGAGCAAAACAGCGGTGTCATGTGGACCAGGTAGTAGGTCTGTTTTGCTCCGTCATAAACCGACATGACCAGGAATGAGCTCCCGGCCAATATCACCAGGAGTCTCGCGCCTCTCTCGCGCCGGATGGAAGGTTCCAGCGCGGCGCCGAAAAATCCTGCACCCAATGCCAGTGGAATCAAGCCGCGCACCCAACGTTGGGCGCCGCTGGAGAACGCCGGAAGGTAAAACTGGGCGATCCGGGCTGAAAACTCGCGAAGCACGGTTTGACCTGGAGATATCAGAATGGTGAAGCGATTCGATTTCGAGACTAGTCCGAACTGCGACCGAAACGCCTCTATGTCCCGCGAAAGATAGAGCGCTCCGGCTCCCATTGCGAAGAGATAGGGCACCGCAACTGCGACAAGGTGAGGCAGACGCAGGTTCTTTCTGTCGAGACCCAACACGAGAACGGCTAGCAGGGGAAATCCGATCAGTCCGATGGGATGCGTCAACATGGACAGAGCGAGCAAAGAGTTGCCGGCCAACAGCGCCGTGAAAAGACTTTTGGAACGAAGGCGCTCGTACGCGGCCAGAGCCGAGAGCCATAATGCCGCGCACATCACATCCATGCGGCCCTCTGTAGCGGCGTTCAGAAACGCAACGTCAACCGAGCACAGGAGCAGCGCCAGTGCGGCCGTCAAAGAACTCGCTGTCAGCCCGCGCACCAGGCTGTATAACGAGATCAGCAAAACCGCGCCCCAAGCCACCGAAGCCGCTCGCATCTGCAGATTCCCCAAACCAAAGACCTTGTAGAACCCGGCGTTGAAGAGTTCCTGAGTAGGAAACCAAAGGTAGAAGCCCTGATCGATATCCTTTACGACCCGGCCAGGAGCCATCACGGTGCCGTCCGGTCGCAGAACGCTGACGCCGGTATTGCCGCGCGTGAGGATGCTGTCGGAGATGTTGACGAACCATCCCTCATCCGCCCATGGGCGTTTGGTTTCGGCAAGACCGGCGCAGCTCAGCAGGTAAAGTGCGGCTGCGGTGGCGACGAGTGCGTTTTTCAGGCCGGCGTTGCTCAGGGCGGTGCGGCTGGAAACACCGGCGGCGGGCAGCGATTCCATGGAGTCAGATCGTTCTCAGATTTAGGAATCGGCTCATGTATTCGCGTGGTAGCATGAGGCTGTTTATCCGACAGGCGATGCCCAGGAACCCACGCGTTCTCACCGTTATCAGTTATTATAGTCCGCATATCAGTGGCCTTTCGGAGTATGCGCGCCTCGTCGCCGAGAACATGGTGGCCGATGGATTGGATGTTACAATGCTCACGGCACGGCATCGAAAGGATCTGCCCCCTAACGAAGTTATAGCCGGAGTCAGCGTGATTCGCGCCACGCCGCTGATGTTTCTCCACAAGGGCTATCTGAGCCCGGATTTTATAGCCCGTTACTCCGACCTGTGCCGCCGCCACGATGTGGTGCTGTTGCATCTTCCCATGCTGGAGAGCGGCCTCCTGGCGCAACTTGCGCCGCGCGCGCAGCCTCTGGCCGTGGTTTACCATTGCGACGTAACGCCGAGCCGCAACGGGTCGCTGTTCGACCGGGCCGCGGTAGCCGCCGTGCGCGCGTCCTGCCGCTTATGCGCGCGCCGGGCCGATCGGATCGTTGTTTCTTCGATGGACTACGCCACCGGCTCGGAGGTGCTCCGCGGCATGGAGCGCAAAATGGCGGAGGCCTATGCGCCGGATAAGGCTCCCGTTGGCCCGCTGGTCCGGCAGCCCCTTGCCTTGCCGGCAGGCCCCGCTCGTATTGGTTTTTTGGGCCGATTTGCGGAAGAGAAAGGGATCGACATACTCCTCGACGCGGTTCCGCTGGTTCTGGAGCGGTTGCCCAACGCGAAGTTCCTCCTGGCAGGCGACCATGGCTTCGTCGCGGGCGGGTCTCAATACGGCTTGCTTCGCGAACAGCTGAATGGTTTGAAGGACAACGTCGAGGTGCTTGGCAGGTTGAGCGAAGAGCAGTTATTCCCGTTCTATCGTTCCCTCGATCTGTTTTTGCTCCCGAGCATCAACTCCTACGAGGCTTTCGGCATGGTGCAGGTGGAGGCGATGAAGTCCGGCGTTCCGGTAATCGCCACCGATCTGCGCGGCGTCCGGGTGCCGGTGCAAAAGACGGGCAACGGATGCATTGTGCCGCCAGGGAATGCACGCGCGCTCGCGGATGCCATCCTGTCCAGGATATCGAGGCCCGCCGAGCGCAGCGCCGAGCAGATCGCGGCGAAGGCTTGGGATGTGTTTCGCCCCGAGAATACTTTGGCGGTCATCGCCGGCCTGGTTCGTCAGATGGCCAGCGCGAATACGGCTCCCGCGAACAGCAGCAAAAAATAGCTGGCTCGGTCCCGCATGGCGAACAGCACCGGGTCTTCATTCACTTCCCCGCGGTGCGCCAGCAGCCACAAGCGGCTGATCCAGTAGAGCGCGATGGGGCATATCATCCAGAGCCAGCGTGGACTGTGATACTGCCGGATCACCTCCGGGCTGTTCATGTACAGCGCCAGAATGAAGCAGGAGATGTAGCCGCTGGCCATGCCCATAATCGACAGCGGTTGAAGGTCGTCGACAGAGTAGGCGCGCCGGCTGGTGAGAGATTTCCCAGCCTTGGATAATCCCTGTAGTTCCGAGACCCGTTTCACAAGGGCGAGGCTCAGAAAAAAGAAGATTGAGAATGCCACCAGCCACGGGGAGAGAAAAACTCCCGTTGCCGCGCCACCGGCGAAAACGCGCAGCGAATAGAGTCCGGCAAGAACGACAACGTCGAGCAATAACTGCTTCTTGAGATAGAGGGAATAAGTGACGGTGACCACCAGATATCCTGCCAGCGCGGCGGCGAATTCCGCCGGAAGCAGAAGGCCGGCGACGGTGGCCGCGGTGGTCAGGAAGAGCAACAGAAGCGCGATACCGATCCATGGGGCAAGAAGTCCCGCCGCGAATGGCCGCAGCTTCTTCTCGGGATGAATGCGATCGGCGGCGAGATCCATCAGATCGTTCACGAGATAACCGCTTGACGAGGTAAGGCAGAAGCACAGAAACGCAATCGCGGCGGGAACCATGATCGCGGGCACGAACATCTGGTGCGAGGCAATGGCGGGAATGAAGATAAGAACGTTCTTAACCCATTGCTTGTACCGGGCGGCTTTCAGGATCGCGCGCAGAGAAACGCCGGGCGAGTGGAACTCCCTTTCCACGGAACGCTGGCGGCGAACCATCGCGATGAACGCACTGGAATTCGACACCACGATGGTACGTCGCGCCGAATTCCATACAGCAAAGTCCGCCCGGCTGTTGCCGGCGTAGTCGAACCGGCCTTCCCCGAATGCCTCAACCAGTGCCAGGCGCTTTGCGTCGCCCTTCAGATTCTCTTTGGGCGAACTGGCCAGAACGGATGAGAATATGCCGAGATGATCCGCCACCTGGCGAGCGATACTCTCGTCGGCCGCCGTAACCAGAATCAGTTTCCGGCCCGACTTGTGACAGCTTTGAAGATATTCGAGGAACTCCTGGTTGTAAGGCAGCGCCGCCGCGTCAAGCGAGACCCTGCGGGCAACCTGGCGCTTGAAGCCGGCTCTGCCGCTCAGCAGCCAGAGCGGAAGGAGGAAGAGAACCAGAGGATCGGCGCGCACCAGCGACAGCAGAGATTCATGCAGGGTATCGGTTCTGACGAGCGTCCCGTCCAAGTCGACGCAGAGCGGCGGATCGAGTCGCTCGTCGAGTATTATCGGATGCATCGCTGCTTTAATAGCCCGAAACACCGCCGGGGCGCGGCTTATTCCACATCATAGCAATCGTTGCTTGCTATAAACTCAAGGCGTAAGGCCGATGAGTCTGAACTCCATCTACGACGGTGACCCGAATTGCTATGAAGAACTGCGTCAATGCTGGCTCAATGAGCGCCGGGCGGAATTTATCGCCACACGGCTTCAATCCTGGGATCTGCCCGCCGGCGCGTCTGTCCTGGAGATAGGGAGCGGCACCGGCCAGCTCCTGCGCAAACTGTCGGCATCGTTTCCCGCGGTGCAGTTTTTCGGCCTCGAGCCCCAGCCCGAGTATGTCGATTATTCGGTTGCGCGGACCACTACGGCGAACCTGCATTTTGCCTGCGGGAAGGCGGAGAAAGCGGCGGGGCTGTTCAACACGCGGTTTTCCGGAGTGCTCTCGAACGATGTGCTTCATCATGTGGATTCCGTGCCCGGTACCGTTGCAAGTGTTTCGGAAATCGTGGCGCCGGTTTCGAGGTGGTTGGCGATCGAGCCCAACGCACTCAATCCCTACGCCTTCCTCGGACAGTCGTTGAAAAGCGGCGAGAAGAATTTCCGGCCGCGGGATTACCTGCGGGCGACAAGAGCCTGTGGATGGTCGCTCCAGACGCACTGGTACATTTTTGCCATTCCGCCATTCGTTCGTGCCACGCCCCCGCCGTGGCTGCAGAAACTCGAACTCGTCCTCGAACGGATACCGTTCGTCGGGGGAGGCGTTTACCTGGAAATCAAGCGTTGAAAAAAATACGGACCTGGCTTCCGTCAGTTGCGAAAGCCGCGTTTGCGGTGGGCTTGATCGCATGGTTGATCCATCGCGGCGTGCTGGACATCCGCGCGGTAGCCGGAGCGCTCACGCGTTGGCCGCTGGTTCTGGTGGTAGCTGTTTTGTTTTGTGCGCAAACCGCTGTTCTTGCATACCGCTGGGATATTCTCCTTCGCGCCCAGGATGCCGGCCTCAGGTACCGGGACGCTTTTTCATTGACAATGATCGGCCTGCTTTTCAATTTGGTCAGTCCGGGCTCGGTGGGCGGCGACCTGATCAAGAGCTTTTACGTGCATCGGCACGCGCGCGAACGGCGTGCCGAAGCCGTCGCCACGATCGTGCTCGATCGCGTGATCGGCATGATCACGCTGTTCCTTGTGGCGTCGGTCGCCGCCGTTCCCGCGCTGTTCTTTTCGGCTGGAAACGCCCGGCTGCGGGCGCTCGCTCTCGGGGCTGTCGCAGCGGCGGCGATCGGTCTCGGCGGGTTGGCAGCGGCGATCCGGATCAGTCGCGCTGCCGCGGCCCGCGAACACTCGAACTTCGCGATTCGCTTTACTCTTCGCGCATTCGGCTCGCTGTTGATATACCGAGACCGGCCCGCGGCGCTGCTCCGGCCGATGGCGGTCTCGACGGTAGGATGGTTGCTCCCCTGCGCGGCGTTCTATGCCGCCGCCCTCGCGGCCGGCGCACCCGCATTCTCAGTGGGATTACTCTTTCTGGTCCCGCTCGGGTTAATGACTACGGCGTTGCCGGTCTCCCCCGGCGGCATCGGCGTGGGCCAGGTTGCGTTTGCCGAACTCTTCCGCATCGCATCGAACGGAGAGTACAGTTTCGGAGCCAACGCTTATACCGTGCTGCAGGCTGTGCAGATTCTGGGCAGCCTGAGCGGCTTTTTCTTTTACCTGGGATGGCGCCGCGACTTGCGCGCGTCTTCACCGCCGGAGGTTCCCACGTCTACTCCGGCGTGATGGCGTCATTCCTGCCTTTTGATAAGCTTGGATTGTGCCGCGGAGGATTTGCGTACTTGTCGCGCTGCAGATTGTAGCCGCGATTTCGGCGGGCGCGCAGATCTCGAACGTTCAGGTCATGGACGTCTCCAACGTCCAGGCGCTGATCGGTTTTCAAGCCCCACCCGCCGCTTCCTGTTCCGTCGCCATCTCTGAACAATCCGACTTCAGCAAACTTGTGCCGGATGTGAATCCCGCCCTTTTCGAAGGAGCGGATTCCGATAAACGCTCCGGCAGCGTAATAGAAGGAAACAACCGCATTTTCCTCGTCGGGGCCCGCACTGTCGGCAAGGCCAGAAACCGCAAATGGTACTCACGCGCCCTTCAGGCCGATACCCTGCACTACTACCGGATTCAATGCGGCGCCGCCACGGCGGCGGGAACCTTCCGGACGGCCACGGTTCCCATGAACGGCGCAGTGGGCTGGTCCATACCGCAGGATCCGGACACCGGCCAATTTCGCTGGCCCAGCACCGACAACGCGGATCGTACTCAGGCGATCGTCGACCCCAACTACGGCACATTGATCCGCCGCGTGTCGATACCCGGCGACAATCCCGGCGAGGTCGATGTCAAGGCCGGCGTGTTCCACCGCGCTTCCGGAGCCGATTGGACAAATCCTTCCGCCGCCGTGCTGAAAAACGGCGGAGCGGCTCATTCCGGAGGCTCGGGATGGCTGGTGCTTACCGATGCCCGTATAGACACGTGGACGCCGTACTATCTCAACAGCCAGTCCATCACTTCCGTGGTGGCGCGGGTCACAGGTTCCGCGGCCGGCGGGGACGGCAAAATGGAAGCTTGCCTCACGATCGATGGAGAAACCTGCCTTAGTGACATTCACCGCGTCGCGATGGAGAGAGGGGAAAAGAATTCGACCTGGACGATCGGCTCGCCGGTTCCGATCGACACTTGGGGCGCGGTGCTTTGGGCGCAGGACGTGGCCGGAAACCCCAACTTCGGCGTCATGATTCGCCCCGCGCCCGGCGCCACAGTCGACGTCAATGGAGTCGATTTCGACCTCGTCACCAACCAGACCACTGGTCCGGTGGCGGCAGGTTTCTTTTCGGTCTGCCAGAAAACGCCGAGCAACGGCGGATACCGATGTTATCTGCCGGGTTCGGGCGGCGGCGGCGCCAACTGGCTCTACTGGGTCAATCCCATGTCCGGCGAAGTGCGGTTTCTGGGAATCGTTCTCGCTACCGGCTGGGGAGGTAACAACGTCTACTGCCGGACGGACAACGCTATCTGGGACGGCAATGACCCCAACGTGACATACTGCGCCGGTTACGCCAACGACAACCTGGTGATTTTGCGGGGCCGCTATACTGGCGGAGATCAGGCTGTTAAAGGCGGGTCGCTCGCCCCGTTCACATGGACGAATATCACGCCGGGAACGTTTGTCCAGGACCAGGTCCGGGCGTTTGACAGCAGCTTCGATGCACGGGGGTTTGGCTGTGGACTCGAGGTGGGCATCGGCACGAAACTGATTCTGTCCTGCGCTAAAGCGGGACAGAATTCGGTGGGTTTTGTCGCCGTGCTCGACATCGGTGCGGGAGGAGTCGGGAAGGGAAAGATCACCGCGCTGCTCAAGACCTTCAACTCCCCGGCGGCGCGCTGGTGTGGCCTGCATTCGATCGAGCCGGTTGGCGACATCCCATGGGTCGGTATTACACCCTCGCTGACTGGGGGGATGTATCCAGTGACGTTGAAAGCCAGCTTACAGGTTAAGAGCCCGGGCGCGATTCAAGTCGACGGCGAGCCGCCGTTTCAGAACGCCCAAGCCGGGGACGTCTTTACCGTGGAGTCGACCGGAGATCTGGTGCGGATTGTTTCCAAGAGCAGTTCCACCGATTGGGTCGTAGAGCGGAAATCGGCTAATGGCGCTCCTTTGACACCGGTCGCGGCGGGAACTCGTTTACTGGCTACCTGCAGCACTTACTATGAACCTTCGCGCGGTGCGCCCCAGATCTACTGGAATTTCGTCGATGATCCGAAGGCGATGGACCGGTCCAATCGCACGACCGTCGTGGAACGGGTATTATCCGGGTCGCACATGGTCAATCGGGGAACGGTAAGGGTTCTTCCGGATTGGGAGAAGGGCTTCAATATTCTCTCGCCCGGTATTCCCGACAGCTTCAACCAGCCGCCAAAGTACAACATCGTGGCCAATCCTCGCATCAATGGGATTCGCGGCGAAGCCGGGGTGGGCCAGAATTACGATGGCCACGGCGATGCGTATCAGACCCATCCGAGTCACGAAAACTACTTGGCTGCCCTGCCCGCGAACCGGGACTGGTTTGCCGACATCCATCCCTTTATCGGCGCGGCCCAATTCGGCAGTGGCCTTACGGCGGTGCCCGGAACGAGCCACACGTTCCAGATTGCGGTATCGCCGCTGGCTCGCCAAACCTTTCCCACATTCGCGCGCTGCGGCGGGCGGCAATTGAAAGAGATCCCTGGTCCCGTCTCCGACAACCAGCCGTACACCTTTTGTGTCGGCGCCAAATGCAGCGCAGGGGCTAAAGACAGCGATGTGTTTATAAGCTGCCCGGCGCCGGTATCGGTAAAGAGTTCGTGCCCAATGAGCTACTACGGCGATTCATCGACGGCTTGCGCCGGTCCGATGCTGAGTTCCACGCAGGCAGTGGTGCAATATTTTCTGGACGGCAGCACAACCGCCGCCCGCACTCTCACTAACGGTCTTGCGGCCTGGCACAACGATCGCACATTCCGGATTCTCGATACGCCGGTGATTCTTCCGGACGGCAGCTGGATTCTGTTTCCCTCGTTCGGGAACAATACCCGCCGCGACTACTATATGGTTAAGGTTCCGGCGGCGCCGAAAACGCGGCAGGAAGCGCGCCCGACGGCCCTCAAGTTTCCGGCAGGCAGGGACAGTGTTTCGGCAATCCTCGAATACGGACGCAATCCGGCTTTGGACATTACGACCAAAGCAGTGAAGTGCGCATCCGGTTGCACGTTCAATATTTCCGCACGTGAGGGCGAAGCGCTCTTTTTCCGGGTCGTGTATACCAACGCTGCCGGAGTCCGGGAACCCGGTCCGGTTCAGGCACGCTTTGCGGGCGGCAACGGGGGCCCTGCGCAGTAGTTCCCGGCCCGACGCGCGAATGAGAAGTTTCCCGCGCCAAACCACTTATAGGTCAGAATGCATGCGCTACCCGGGCACCGTTCGCTCCGGCGGTGACATCGGTTGAGAAGAAAGGACGAATCTCTGCCCGGCTGCACTCCCTCGACGGTCTCCGCGCCGTCTCTATTCTGCTGGTGCTCCTCGGACATCTGAATGGAACCAGAAACTTCGGCACGTTCAATTTCATCGCCGGAGACATCGCGCACCTGGGAGTGGTAATTTTTTTTGTAATCTCCGGGTTCCTGATTACCTCCCTGCTTGCGGCTGAATGCGACCGATCCGGACGAATTTCGCTGAGACCTTTTTACGCAAGGCGTGCGCTTCGAATCACACCTCCCTCCTATTTATATTTGTGCGTCGTATCCGGCCTTGCGGCGGCGGGAGTCATCGCCCTCCATCCGTACGACTTGCTGCATGCCCTGACCTGGACGGCCAGCTACGCGCCGAACCGGTCCTGGTACATCGGCCACCTTTGGTCGCTGTCGGTGGAAGAGCAGTTCTATCTCCTTTGGCCATTCGCATTCGCTCTCGACGGCACGCGGAAACGGATGTCGATTGCGGCGCTCGTAATCGCGATCGGCCCCGCCGCGCGCTTTGCGGCCTGGTTCGCACTGCGCGGATCGCCGTACCAGGATCAGCCCATGTTCCCGATGGTCGCGGACAGCCTTGCCGCCGGATGTATCCTCGGTCTCGGCCGCGTCTGGTTCGAGTCGAAGCAATGGTATCTCGCTTTGTTCCGGCCTTTACCCTCGGCCAGCCTGCTGGTTGCCGTATTGGCCATAAATCGCTACGCGGATTTTTCGGTGGTCAGGATATTCGGAACCGGAGTTATCAATATCATGCTGGCAATTCTTATTCACAGGTCGGTCTATTGCTGGCGCGATCCGCTGGGCCGTCTGTTGAACTGGAAACCGTTGGCGTTCTGCGGGGCTCTTAGTTATTCCCTATACATCTGGCAGCAACTGTTTCTCAACCGCGATTCCGGAGCGTGGCTCAATGCTTTCCCGCAGAATCTCGGCTGTGCAGTCGGCGCCGCCCTGGTCTCCTGGTTTGCGCTGGAGAAACCGCTGATGTCGCTGCGGCGGCGCCTGCATCCGGACTGATGGATTCCCCGCGCTTACGCTTGGGGCTATGGCGGCCGGTACACGCGACTTGAGTCGCGTCTGTACGGGTCAAAACGAACGCGACTTGAAAGTCGCGTGTACCAGCAAATACAGGCCAAGTAATTTCGTGGACACCACAGCTCAGGGTTGGGGCGCCACAGCGCCGATGTAAGCGCCACCGAAGCCGCCACTCGCGATTACAGAACCCTCGCCAACAGGCGAATAGCCGTTCATCGCCCATGCGTTCAAGAGCCCTATGACGCCGAGTCCCGTCGCCCCGGTGGGCTGGAAACTGTACGTCGTTCCGGCCAGCACGGCCGCTCTGATGTACTGCATCGCCGCCGGTTCCCAGCACTGGTTCCATGCCGTTCCGGTCAGGGGCCGATTTGCCGACGACGACAGCGCCGTGCAGGAGGGCTGGTTGATAAACCTCCAGTTGAAAGACGCTCCTCCGTACACGCCGCTCTGAGAGTCGGAAACGACGTCGCCAGTGGTGTACGTCTGGCCGGCGGCCCATGCGTTGGCCGATACCGGATAACCAATATACTGATCGAAGTTAATCAGCCGTCTGTTTCCGGCAAGCCAGTTGGGGCCCCTGTTCGCCGCTATCGTCGTGTTGCTGGTGAACGTCGTCACCGAAGCGCCGATACCCAGGGTGCAATACGGACTGTTCGTGCCCGTGTTGTAGTAGGCGTTGTAACCCACCGTCCCGATGGTGCCGGGCGGAGATGCCGTGGTAAACCCGCAGATCGCGACGGTGGTACCCGCCGTATTCGTGTCCTCATAAAAAATAGAGGAGTAAATGTGCGGAATGCCGCCGGCCACAAGGGTCGTCACCTCCGCGCCCACTCCCATCACACTCACATCGGTGGACGGGTTGCCTGTGGCCGAGCAGACTGTATCGCTGTCCACGCCGACTACCAACGTCGTCTGCGTTCCGCCGGGATCGATGTTGATAAACGATCCGAGCGGCTGTCCGAACTGATTGCAGGTTTGTACGATGTGGGAGATTTCGACGGGACCCGTACCACCGTTAAACTCCAGAAAATCGCTGTTCCCCGATAAGTTGGCTCCTTCAATAAACCAGTTCGTCAACGTAGTGGCGCTGACGCCAGGATCGATTATCAGTGGATGGAGGTTGTTGAAGTTTTCCCCTGAGTTCGGATAGCTGGCGACCACCCAGCGGGACTGAGTTCCGTTAGCGGGAACCTGTCCATTCACGTCGACAGGGTTTTGGACATACCAAAGAATCTGATCCGTCGTGGCAGTCGAGTAGCCGTTTCCGTTCCACCCGAGGTATACGCCCGGAGGGCCGGACTCCATCGCTACATTGGTCCATGTGCAGTTGAGATTTGCCGCGGAGGATGCGCCCCCGTAGTAGAAGATCGGCCCGTCGAAGGTTGAGTTTGAGAATGTGCATGGCGCGGCGGGAGTGCTGGTTGAGATCCAGGTCATCGCCCCCTGGCTTGGGTTAGTGTTGAGCGTGTTTGTGACTTTAGTTCCCGTCCATATAAAAGGCACGCTCCTCGAACCCTCATTGATCATGATCGTTTGCAAACTGTCGAATGTGCAGCCCGAGATCGTCCGCGACGCGGCGTGAACGTTTTCATACACGCTGCCGAAGGCATTGGCCGGGTAACCGACATTCTGAAACTTCCCGCCCACGCAATCGATTACGCCCTGATCGAAGTAGTTAAGACTCATCGCATCGTCTATCCCGAACAGACCGGAGCGGCAGGCATTGGCATCGCACGTACTTGTGCCGTATGAGTTTCCCGCGCCGGTTACGAGGCCCTGATTGACAAAACGGCCGCCGGTTACGGCATTAGACACATTGTTTGTCGCCCACGAATACGCTGCTGTCGCCGGCGCACTGCTCCACGAGGCATCGATTACGATCGTGCCGTTATTTGTCCATGTCGCATTCGGCATCCTGACAGGCCCGGCTACCGTGAGAATTCCGTTTACCACCAGGCTTGCGTTCGCGCTGTAGCCGACCGCACCGATTGCAACCGCCCCGGTATCGGAGCCCGGAGACGATCCGGCGGAGCAGGAGACAGACACGGGACAGGTCACTGTATGCGTCAGGTTGCCCAGCAAAACCGTGTCTCCGGCGCCATTTCTGTCGCTCATGCACGGGATAGTCACGTGGCAGAGCGCTAAACCTCTGGCTCCCCAAGTCGCAGGATCGTTCCAGTTACCCGACTGCACGGAGGTAAATGCCTGACTGGCGTATGTCCGAGTGCCGGGTCCGGCAATAGTAACCGGCCCGCGAAACGCAGTACCTTCGGGGGTGGTCGTCATAGTGAAGTTTCCCGCTACGACCACGTTCTCCATGGCAATCCCCTGCGTGGTTGTCACTACGCTGCCCATGGAATCCAGAAACTCGGCCGAGTAGTAGGCCGAGTGCAGCGGGTAGACCGGGATGGTAATCGTACAACTCACCGCGCAGGGCGCCGGCACATACGCTTCCGTCGCCGCATAACGGAACGGATTGGCCTGATTGATGGTCGAGGCCGTTGTCACGCACGCTTCCCGGCGCGATGTGCAGTACGGAGTGGACAATGTGCCGCCCTGCTCGGCGTACCAGAATTTCACTCTTGCCGCAGCCACCCCCAAGCCGGTCGGCGCAGTGAGCGCCAACACGGCGGGGACAAACGTGCCCCGGTCGACTCCATCGCTCGTGGGCACTGGCGGCACGTGAATCGCCCAGACGTTGGATGAATATGCCGGAGGGTTCGAGTCCAGGAGTTGAATCATGAACGCGAACTCTCCGCCGTATGTCAACTTGAGATTGGGGCCGATATTCCCCTCGTAGGTTTCAAACACGCGCGTCAATGGTCGATAAGTCAGGTTCCCGATGTTATCGTTGGCGATCCCGAACTGGATCGACCCAAGACCGTTGGCCGCGAAATTGCCGATGCAGATGTCCATCGCTCCTATCCCGTTTTCTCCGCCCGTGCACCATGGGTCGGTGGGACTGAGCGACGGGTGATTGAAGTAGACGTTTCCGACGGCCGATCCCGCCACACACTCGTTAACGGCATTTGCAATGCAGTACTTGTAGTTGTCAATGGGGTTTCCCGTCAGCACGGAGCCCGGTCCGCTGACATCCACAAAGGCATGGCCCGCGGTCTTGGTGAGCGTGGGAAAATACTTCGGCGTCAATAAAGTGCCGTTTTGATAGGAAACGCCTGTTTCGTAGTGATATTGGTACAGCGAGCCCGTGATATGAGTCGTCGCGGTGGAATTCTGCGCGGAGAACAAGCTGGTTCCCACAAAGTAGGTCTGGTCGAAGAACGTGGTCGTGGCGCCTGATGCCATCGAGGCGTGCTTCTGATAAGAGTTGCCGTCTGCCGGAGCCGAACTGTTGCTGAATATGGGATGCGCGGTCACGTAAAATGCCGGGTTCACCCCCCAAGTGCTCTCATTCGTCACCGCGCCGGGCCGGTACGGATAGCCTGAGTCCACGCGGTAGTTGCCGCGGCTTACCGGATGGTTTCCAAAGTTCATTACCCACTCCGACGTGTTCGTGCCATCCGGGTTGTTCACGAAATCCCACCAAACGTAGCCGCCAGTAGAGTTCTCCAGCGTCAGCGCATTCTGGCAGGCCATGGAAACGGCCGCGCCGCTGGAGTGACTAACAGCAGGCGTGCTGGCCACTCCGCGAGCGACAGTCCAGCTTGTAGGTGAGTTCTTGGCGATGATCTGAAAAGTCTCCGAGTCGATCCAGAAGGTATCCCCCACCGCAGCGCTCATGAGGAAATAGTCCGGATTGGGGCTGACCGGTTCACCGGTGGCATATCCGGCGGGCGGGCTGCCGACGCCTGACGGGTAGGTGGACGTAATTGTGATCGTCGTAGCCGTCGAATTTATACTGCCGACCAGGGTAGACGAATACGGCCCGCCGTGGTCGTACGGTGGCGAGGAAAGGCCGCTGAGAGAGTGAACAGCGAAACTCATCACAGGGACGTTGCCGAGATACTCGGACGTATGATCGCCGCACCAGCGCGAACCCGGAAGCGTCCACTCCTGTACCATCGCCACGATGTGGCCGTTCCCACCGGATCCGAGCGGAAGGCCGTTACCCATGTCGTAGGCTCCCTCCCAGGCATAAACGTTCTGGATAACGCCTCCGATCCCGGTGCAGCGCAGCGTGAAGTAATGGCTCTGAAGCTGCACCGGCCCGCAAACCCATGCCGACGTACTGAGAGCCGGGTTGAAGGCATGCGCCAGGGTGGTGAGGTCCTGACCGCCAAGCAAATCGACCACCGTCGCCGACGCACGAGCAAACCCCGGCAGCGGGGTATCGTTTCCCGTGTACGTCCATTTGGCTATGGTGCTTCTGACCGGCGTTGTGTTGAGACCCAGGCCCACATAAACCGTATTCGGGTCGGTTGCATCGAACATCACCGTATCGCTGCCGCCGGCAACTCCCGTTAATCCGCCGGTGGCATCGGAGGCGATGGTCTGTTGAAAAAAGTATGCCGAGCCCAGGTAGTTCGCAACGCCCGTCGTGGGATTGATGCTGTACAGGCTGGGGAAAATTCCGCCCGGCGAGTCGTTGAACAGGACATGATAATTTCCCTGGGCGTCGACCAGATCGTTGGCATACCTGCCGAATCCTCCGGCCGAAGGCCAGGGCGCCGAGTTCGTGGTGTTGTCCGATGGAACGTTGACCAGAGTCATCAATACGCCGGTTTGCGGATCGATCAATTTTGCATTGCGGGTTTGGGTTACCGACGGGAAAAGGTAATTTCCATTGGCGTCGAGCGGGATCAGATCCGAGTACGTGGTGCCCATGGGAAGCACCTTCGTCGTGAAGGTGCCGGCCCCGACAGCCGATCCGCAGGTGACGCGGAAATAATGCAGGGTGCCCTGCTGGAGGGCGCGGCTGTAGTTTTTGGAATCCGACGCAGTCTGGATGGCTCTGGTTCCCGCGACGAAGATGCGGAGATTACCGGCCGAATTGATCGCGCTCGCGCGGCTGTCAAGATTGGCGCCCGCGAAAAGGCTGCCGTCCACATCGTGCACCAGCGGGGAATAAGTAATCGACTCGCTGATCTCGACCGTACAGGCGGAATTGCCCGGCGCGGTGTAGGTTAATACGGCCTGAGTGGGAGATGTAGCGGCAACTGTGACGACGACACTTTGTCCGAAGGCGGCAACGGCGGACGCCCCCAGGATGGCAAGTATTTTCATGAATGTCACATTCACATCTTTATACAGTTAGGCTCAACATATAGTTGAACTCAACTGGGGACAAGAAGGCGCTGCCTGCGACTATAAGACCCAAGCCCTGTCCTCTTTGTAATGTTATTCGTCGCGTCATGGATTATTCCTTAGTGAATTTTGGGTGAGGAGTGAATACGGCATTCTCATAGAATTGCAGGTCCGCCCGATGTAACGGAAACAGAGGGGCTTGATTGCGACGGTTGTGAAAACGAGGCGATGGTAAGCCCCGCACCCTCAGACTGAGTATCGGTCCATGTTGGATTAACCGCCGCGCCGGCCGGCGAGACGAGCCAGGCCAGCGCCGCCCCGAAGTTGACCGCACCGTGACTTGACACCTGAGTGGTGATTGAAAAACCGCTTCCGATGTCAAGCACCGTTAAGCCCGCGAACTGTGCCGAGACGGTTGCTATCACCAGATCGCCGGCAGAGCGCGGTGTTACAGAACCAGGCTGAAAGGACGAGGTTGGGCCGGCCACCGCGGTTCCATTACTCAGGCCCGTGTACGTAGCGGAGGACATGCCCGAAAACGCAGCCACAGCGATCGTGGCATAGATGTCCCCGGTTCCGGTCACAGTAAAGGTATGCCCCGCGCCCACGGCCGGAGACAGCAGGTAACAGAGCCGATTACTTCCGCCGGCGGAGACTGCCTCTGCCGGCAAACACGTTGGTGCGGCGTTGCCTTTGTTGTCGGATATGACCGGCTGGTTAGTGGTTAGATACGACAAGCTGAAGGCGACGAATGAGGCCCCGCTAGTATCGATGGCCGGAGTAGTAAATGTTGTCTGACCCACGCCGAACGGATTGGACACGGCGGCGATGCAGGGCGCCGAGCACTGAGCGCTTGCTACAACCGCGCACCCAAACAGCCCCACGATGAAACAGGCCGATCGCGTGATTACTGATTGCACAGGACCACCCCCGTCAGGCTTTCGGGCGAACCTGAAACCGCTGTTACGGCCATTGCCATCATGTCGAAAGCGTTCACGGCCGTAGTGGTGAAATCGCTGGTAATCGTCGAATGGACCGCGGTCCCGCTCGCTATGCCGACCCCGCTCGTGGAGATCGAGTTTGCGGCAGTGGGTATGGCGGTCCCACTCGCCACCTTCCAAAACGTGACGGTCGCGGTTCCCGAATCGCCGTTTCCGAATGCCAGATTGTAGCCCGCGATGGTGCAGCCGAATGGAACTGTCAGCGTGCCGCTCACCGATGACGTGGTGATCGGCGCGCCGCCCACGCTGCCGATCGGAAACATCAAGCCATGATTCTGTGTAATCGACGACCCGGTCGCGACACAAGTGACGACGCCGTTCGAGGCGATGGATTGAACCACCTGGCCGGCACAGGAGTTCGGGATCACCGTGGTGCCGTTGGGCGCCAGGTTGGTCTGGCTGCTGCTCCCGGCCACGGCCGGAGGCGCGATCGTGTTCGAGCCGCTGGTGAAGCCGGGGATGGTTATGCCCGGTCTCGCGTTGGCGCCGGTGGAGAAGTTACCTATGCCCACGCAGTTTGTGCCGTCAAACTGGCACAACAGATAGGTCGTGTCGTCCGCGCCCGGATCGACGGCCGGAGCGTTAGTAACATTCGGGGGCCACGCGAAGATGTGTCCGCCCGTGCCGTCCTGCGTGATGGCGAAGATATATACGCCCGCCGCGGGCCCCGTAAACGTGGAACTCGAGACATCGGCGGTCAGGTTATAGAGGAAGGTGACGCCGGAGGTCCCGGATGCGGAAAAAACCGGAGTATTCCCGGCTCCCGTGACGCTGTTTGTCCAGACGCCACCGCCGCCGCGAACGCTTAGGAATGCGCTGCCGGTAAACACCAGATGGAGGCCCTCACCCACGCCCAGCTGCACCCCTGAGAGTCCGTCGATGGTGACGCCCGAAGGTGCGATCGCGGCGACGGCCGGCCCGGTATTCTGAAAATCGATCCAGCAGCCTGTCTCGAGTAAAGACATGGTCGACGGCGGGATTGTTATCGAGATCGCCGAAGACGCCGAGAACGAAAGGAGACTACCGCAGTCGGCCGGAACTACGACGTAGGTTGTCGCGGTGTGCGACTGCGCGGCCAGATGGATCTGATTTCCGTCCACGGCGGTTTGCCCTCGCAAGCGGCAGAGCAGCAGGGTGGTCAGCAGTATTGATTGTGAAAGCGATCGTTTTGTCATGGTCTGTTCCTTGGTGGCGATTTGAGTCTCTGGAGGAGTCGCATGTTTTTCTCTGGCCAAACCAATACCATTGAGAACCGCGAAATAGGGGTGGGGCGGTACGTCAGGAGCCGGATAACTTCAGCCATATCCGACAGTTAAAAATATTTGCGAGATCGGTGAACGAAAAAGTTCTCTTCAGCTTTGCGGCAGAAAGTGTGGGGCTGACAGCGGTCGGGCCGCAAGGTGATCCGGAAGATCGAACCGGACAAGCGAATCTGTTTGGCCGGGCGAATTTGCGTTAAACAACAAACCGGATATAGACTTGGAAACTCGCCGTATTTTCCAAGGTCGTCCGGATGGCCAAAAAAACTGACGATAAAACGCTCAAGGTTCGTGAGATTGAAGCAAATGCCAGGGTGGTCGCGCTTAGAGTAGATGCCATTGCGCGAGTAATTTCCGTATTAATCAAATATGGATGTTTCGCATTTTGCGCGTGGGCTGGACTTCAAGGTGTGCTCGCGCTTGCCGGCAAGGTGACATTAGCAAACATCGCCATCGATCTTCTTGGGAGGATCAGTACGAATAATGCTGTATGCTATACCGTAACTGGAGGCGCTCTTGGTTGGGGTTATTCGGAGCGTCGCCTGAGGAAGTCCAAAACGGAGACACTACAGGGCCGCAATCGATACCTTGAGACGCTAATGGATTCGAAGCGGTCGAGCAGCAGCCTGACCCCTCAAGGGGACACGAACCCGAAGGATGAGGCAATATGAATTTCTCCGGTGCAGTTGCTCTCCAAACGACGGCTTGGCTGGTCATCGCATGGGTCCTTCTTTTTTGGTGCTGGCGCCTTTATCGCATTGACATTCTTCGTCAGAGGCTTTTCGAATTGCGTGATGAACTGTTTGATTTCGCAGCTGAAGGCCACATTACATTTTCTGACGAAGTATACATCCAGAATAGAATATTCCTCAATGCGATGATTCGCTACGCACACAGAATGACGTTTACTCGCGCCATTATCGGCACGGTGTTTGCAAGAACAGCGTTGTCGCGGATCAGGACTCCCGCGCAATTGATCCCGGAACTTCCCGCCGGTGCGACCAAGGATAAGCTATTCAGTATTCATCAGCGAGCAAACGCTGCTGTGTTTCTTCATTTAGTCACAGGTTCGCCGTTACCGGTGTTTGCACTGGGCGGTTTGGTGGTGTCTCTTGTGATTAAGGGCGTCTACCGGGCATATTCGGAAAAGCTCGGATCTGATCGAACCGTCGCAGCCATCGAGCGCTTGGCTATATTGGCAGAAGCTACAGCATAAATCGTCCTTACATCTCGGCTTCGAGAGCGATGACCGCTCGGTAAAAAAGCTAATTCTACGGAGCCGTGACTGTGAGGCCCGGCTCCCGAAGCTAAACCAGGGATTGGAAAATTTGCCGCATCTGCGACATCGTGTTGGCCAGCAGAAACAGCCCGCACGAGAAAAATACGATCGTCGCGAAGACGCCTGCGGCTTCGATCCAGCGGTTCTCCAGGTATCTCGCGTATCCCTGTTTTCCCAAACGCCGTTTCAGGAAGACGGTGTAGTAGTGGCAGACGGCGAGGCCGATGCCGTGCCACATCCCGAACAGCACGAAGTTCCAGCCGACGCCGTGCCAGACGCCAAGCACAATAAAAACCGCGAATATGCTGAACGCGATCGCGTGATTGGCGGAGCGTGGTCCGAATTTGCGAATCAGCGCTTTTGAAAGGGGCGTGAACATCAAGTCTCTGATCCATGTGGACAGAGTGATGTGCCAACGGTTCCAGAATTCCTGAATATTGCGCGAGACGAAAGGATCGTTGAAGTTTTCCATCACCGAGATGCCGAGCAGCGCCGAGATTCCGATCGCCATGTCGCAAAAACCGGAGAAGTTGAAATAGAGGAACAGGGCGAAGGCAAACACCGCGACAATGAGGTCGACACCCGCGTGCGGATGGCGGTCCAGAAGCAGGCCGCGGTAGGAGAGTTGATTCACCACATTTGCCAGCACCAGGTATTTCGTCGCTCCCACCAGAATGCGGAAAAAGGCGTGGCACGCCTTCGTCACCGGCACGGAAGAAGCCAGGGATTGCTGAAAGCGGCTAAAAGGATTGATGGGGCCGATCGAAAACGTGGGAACGAAGAAAGCGAAGCCCAGGAATTCCCAAAAGGTCGGCCACGCAGCAGTCCCGTTACGGATTTCGTACACCATATGGGTTAGGCGAAACGACATGTAGGAAATCCCCAAAAAGAACTCCGGTGTGTACTTTCCGGAAAATCCGTGAAGCAAGCCTTGCAGAGGATTCCATTGGGGCGGGAAATACTTGATGAAGACCAGAAGCGCCAGGGGATAAATAACGCCCACAGCGATCGCGGCTCGGCGGGAGTCGCGCCGGCCCCAAACCAGGTTCACATACTGCAAAGCCACGAGCAGCAGGTATATTGCGCCAAAGCCTATCCCGACCGGCACGAACGCCCGCACTTGTTGGAGGCGCATATCTTTGGAAGCCGCAATGGCAGTCAGCAGGAGCGCCAGCCCGACATTGAGAAATGCAAACGCCGGCATCCGGACCGGTTGGGGAGCCAATCGCAGGACCAACCAGGCGAGACACGGGAAGATCAGGAAGGTGATTATCAGCGGCGACAACGCCAGAGTATTGCTGTTCACCGGCTCAAAATCCCTGATAGACCAAATCTACCGCCAGCGATTCCGCCGGAATCGACAGAATCAGAACCAAGCCGAGTACGCAAACGAAAATAACGCAGGCGATAGTCAGGGGGCGGAGTTCAGTGGATGTGTTCTTCATAGATTCGGACCAGCGTTGGAGTAATGGCACGGGTGAACAACATCATGCCGTTCGAGTTCATATGTTGGTCGAAAAAATAATGATAATGCTGCTCGGGCGTTTTCCCGGCGAAGACGATGCCCGCGGGAATGCCGGCAATGGACATCGGCACCGGAATGACATCCGGCCAAAACATCCGCTCCGGGATCACGTTCATTCCTCGTTCATCAGCGACCGGAATATGCAGCAGCGTCAGCCAGGCGCCCGCGCGGCGCAGTGGGCCAGCGAGCTCGCGCGCGAAGTGGAGTTGGTAGGGGCCCAGAGGATGGCCGTGAAAATCGAATTGGCCCGCTGTCGCCGCCGAATAAATCCCGATGCCAGGCGGAATGGGCGGCGGCTCGCGCTCTTCGCGGACGAACGGCGCGCCATAATATCCGATGTCCTGATAGACCGTTCCGAATGTGCTCGACAGCGCGCGGGCCGGATCGACATGGTTGGGGCGCGCCAGCGAAAGCCACTGCCGCGGCGCCCCGAGAACATATTCTGCGTAGAGAATGAACTTCGAACGCACGGGCAACCTCGAAAGTACCTCCGGATAATCGCCGAAGCGCAGCCACCGGAACGCCTGTACGTGCGGCCGGTCCGAAGTGAATTCGGGAATGGGCATTGACATCACCACCATGCGCGCCTTCCGATGGTCGAGCAGGTCGCGCAGCAGGGAGTATTGGAGGTCGAGGCCCTGCCAGTTCGCGCCCAGCACGACGACGTTCGCTTCCCGGCCGATGGCGCGGCTCAATTCCCGCTGAACCGTGGGAGCGTCGATCGCCGCCATCATCAGCGAACTGGAAACGAAAACCATGTCCAGATCGGAATGCTCTTCGAAGATCTGGCGTTCGAGAAAGGGATATTCGCCCGCCGTGAGAGGCACCGCCTTGTATACTTCGGCCCGGCTGGGCGGACCGACCAGCCAAAGCGCGACCGGAGAGAGCAGCATCGCCGCAACGAGGCACACAAACCCGACGGCCTGGCGTTGGGAGATAAAGGCTGGGGGCAAATGGCAGTATCCTCCGATCTAACGCGCGCTCTCAGCCAGACGGCGCTGGATCAGGTCGGCAAAGTCGCCTACGTTGCGAGTGGCTTCCACTTCCCCGACTCGAAAGCGAATGCCCAGCCTTTGTTCGATGGCCACCACCACATTGATATGGGTAATGGAGTCCCATTCGTCCACATCGTTGGCGGAGAGCTCGGGACTTACCTTGACCGGCTCCTGGAAAACATCGTCGAAAACGGATTGCAGCGCTTCAAAGATCTGCTCTCTGCTCATAGGCTCTTCAATGTTACTGCGATGGCCGTTTCCACCTTTTGGTAATCCCCGGGAACGAGCGCATACTCCACCTCGCCTTCACTGGCAGGGGTCCCGGTGCGGGACACGACGCGGAAGCCCATCCGGGGGTAGAGATCGCTGACCATTTCGTTCTTTGCCGTAGGGATGTAGCGCCCTGTGAGCCGGGTGCAGCCGGACTCCAGCGCAATTCGAACCATCTCATTCACCACTTCTTCTTCGACTTGGCGCTTGAGAACCCGGCAGCTCATGAGCCACGTATCCACCTCCATGCACTCCCCCCCGATGCGGCAGATCACCACTGAGATCAGCCCATGGTCGCCAAACCGGTCCGAGAGGCGCACCGTGAATCCCCGATACGCAGGATCCGCGATAACGCTCCGGACTTCCAGCTCCGTCCGGCGTCTGGTCGTGAGGTTGAACTGGTTGCTCTTGTTGATCAGTTGCGCAATCCGCGGGACATCGACGCTCTGAAACCCGGTGATCACCGCCGTCATCCCGAGCGATCGGAGGTAGGACGGCATGTCGGTACTGGAAGCCAGCAGTTGTTCACGCTGTGCCTCGACCTGATATTGGGTGACCCGTTCCGCGTCCTCGCGGGTGATATTCAAGGCCTCGAAGTATCGCCCGTCCTGAAGTTCGCGCACATACTCCGAGGGGTCGGGTCCAAGCAGGACCGTTTCAACCTCAGGCACGAACTGGCGGACGATTTCGATCTCGGCGGGGTTGTCGTCGACGAAAACGAAACTGTCCAGTCCGAGGTTCAATTCGCTGGCGATGCGGCGCAGGTTCTCCGACTTAGGTTCCCAGTTGGCCTGGAAGGATGCGAAATCCTTCATCCGCAACACCATTTCCGGGTGTCGTTCAAAAGGCTCAACTGCCCTCGCGTGATCGTTCTTGCTGCACACGGCCAGCAAAATACCGCGCTCGCCGAGCGATTTGAGATAGGCCTGAAAAGCTTTGAAGGCTTCGCCGCGGGGCGAGGTATCGCCAATTTCTATTCCATCAAGACCGTCGTCGCCGACAACGCCTCCCCACAGGGTGTTGTCGAGATCGAGCACGACAACCTTCTTGGGCCCTCCGCGCAGGCGGCCGGCGATGTGGGAAACTTCGCGGGCCACCAGCACCTGGAAATCCAGCGCATAAGGCTGCTTGCTTTCAAACCAGCCGCGGTGATCGGAGGAAAGCAGCGTGCCATAACGGCTGCTCAGAAACTCGATGTCGCAGATCTGAATGGATGACGGAGCGGACAATCCCAATTCGAGATTCACCAGTTTCCGGAATGTCCAGTCGGAGGCGGCGCTTTTTCCGCGATACGGCCCCGGGTCGAATTCCGCGGGAAGCCTGAAGTTGGCCATCAAGAGCTCGGCTCCGCTTCGCTCCTGCGCCATGCGGCAGAGAGCCAGCAGATCGGCCGCAGTCTTACGGGCCTGTGCTTCCTGCTGATCGCGGCTGTCGAAGAGCGTGCCCGAATATTTGCATTGCCGTTCCGATGGGATGACGAAGATCAGGTCGGGCTTGAACTCATAGAGCGAGCTATCCGGCGTCATGATTTCGGAAACATAGTTGTCATAAGCGCCGGTGAACAGTTCCACGCGCCTGCGTGGCCCATGCGCTGAAGTTTCGAGACAGTGCTGAACCAGATCGCCGAGCGGAAAGAGACTACAGCCGCCGACCATCGCCAGCCGCAAAGTCGTGGCAGCCGATGCCGGCTGGAATCCCAGTTTAGCCGCCCGCTTACGGAATGTGGAGAGGGCCACCATCTCGGAGAAACTGCCGCAGGAGGCAGTCGCGCGTGCCAACGTTGCGAAAAACTCCGGGTCTCGTTCCGCGAGCAGGCGTTTCAGAGATTGGCTGTCAACTGGAAGAGAGGCAGACATAGCAGGTAAATACCGCAGATAAAGACAGGGCCCTCTATTACGTCTTGTGTTCGAGGTCCGACCCGTAAAGCCGCAGAACCTCTCCCGTGAGCCACTCGCCGAAAACCCGGTTGCCCAAGGGTGTAAAGTGACCGTCTTCGCGATAATACAGATCCTCTCCGTGAGCGCGGTAGTGGTCGGCCAAAGTGTTCAGCGACGACAGCCACGGAAAGCCGCGCTGTTCTGCAAGGAGGCTCAATCTGCGGTCGACTACTTCGGTCGACAACCCCGGCAGCCGGATATTGCGCGCTTTCGCCAGCACCTGGAAACACTGGGGTATGGACGCGACGGCAAAACGGCTGCCTTGCGAACCGGCATAACCGTTGGCCCGCGAGAGCAACTCCCGAGTGATTGCATATTGCTCCCCGGCGTGGCTTGTCTGTTTTTCAGTGAAGTACTGCCGGCGTGACGTCATCCAGTAAACTCCGGTATAAATGAAGTCGTTTCGGAGGAGCATGCGCCTGAAGAAGTAAAGGGACTGAAGCTCGGGAAAGGACATTCCGAGTTCCATCACGGGCGCGAGTCCAGCTTGTGGCTTCGCGTCGGGAAGCGTGTTGTCGAATATATCATTCGGGAGGAATGCCATCAAAACCAGGTCCGGGTGGTATTTGGGGACAAGCCGCTGCATCATCAGCAATTCGGAGAGCGTATCGAACGAGTCGACGCCCGCTTTAACCACGTCCACCGGAACTCTCCTGCCTGCCAGCCGCCGCTCCAGAAGGACCGGCCAGATTTCCTCATACTGGTTTGCCATGCCCGCGGTGAATGAATCTCCCACGAGGAGAATCCGGAAAAGCCCGGCTGGTTTTGGAATCGGGTGACTGGCGGCGTCTCTCATCCCTTCCGCATTGAACCGGAGATCGACGGTGCGCTGCGGCAAATGGTAGCGGAGACGACCATTGGACGGGTATGGGTGCCCCATCCGCATATCCTGAAGGGTTACGGGCGGACCTTCCAAAACAGGCGCCTGCGGCCACCAGAGGCGCAGCCCGGTTTCAAGCAACAGAGACGCAAGCGCAAGAATGAGCAGGGGAGAGAATACTCGAAATCGCGTGGATTTCTTCGGCACACGCCCTGTATTGTAGCAACTCAACGAACCGAATGCGGTGTTTCAGGAGGCGTTTAGTTCACTGTTCGACTACGCTTACGCTGGAATGGATAAACGGCCTGACTTGTCTTCGTCCGGTCACTTTTTCCCGCAGGCGCGCCGCGATCAGGACTGCCGACCACTTGTGTTTTTTGCCGTCCACCACGCTCCACCCGCCCAGCCCGCTCAGCGTATGAATACCGTCCGGATAGGGTCCGGACGGATCGGGTCCAATCCACCGCACGATTGTTTCGCGAAATTCGGTCGGCGATATCGCGTCGATCCGATTGATCGTCATCGCGCTGCCGTAGGAGCGGCTTCCATCCTGCGCGGGCCGGTACAGGCGCCCATCGCAGCGGAAGGGATTCCCAGCCGGCCGCGTCGATCGTACATCCGTCTTGACGGGATTTCCAGGATGCGGCGACCACGGACCAAAAAGCGACGGCGCGCTCCACACATACAACGACCATCGTCCAACGCCCGACGCCGTGGAATGAAGTAGCCACCACGAATTTCCATCCTCGAAGACCGTGGAATCGACGGCGTCCACGCCTGTTATCAGGTTTCTCACAAATAACCAGCTCCCCGACAAGGGATCCAAACGGTAGAGCCGTACTTCCCGGGCATCGCCGCTCTCGGGAATGGCGTAGACCGAGCCTTCGTGTTGAATCACATAGGGGTAGCTCATATGAACTCCCGCGTCGATAACGGGAATCAGCGCCGAAAGCTTTCCGTCGCCGCCTCTTCGCATTTCGACAATGCGTCCGCGCTCACCGTAATACTGGAACTCTTCCGCCAGGAGGCGCGTCTCTTCGCCCGCGGGCACGAGGAACGGATCCGCCACGAACTGGCGCGGCTCGCGATATTCGCTCCACTCGATCCGGGGCCGGTGGTCCGCGTCGAGGAAACGCTCCTGCGGCGCCTGAACCAATCCCACATTCCAGATCTCCATACGCTGGTTGTCGATCTTGTACCGAATTCTGTTACCGAGAATCCGGCTCCAGAACTTCAGCATCCGCCAGTCGTTCGGCGCCCGATAGATGGGTGCGCGCGTCTGGCTGGCCGGCGCTTCCAGATCGCTGGTTCGTCCGTTCAGAATATCCAGACACACCCAACGCGCCATGTGGGTTGAACTCTCCTGTATCCGCTGCAGGTTGCGGCGGTATGACAGGCCATCGGTCGAGACATGGCATTTCTTCAGAACCACGCCCCCGTCGAGGCGCTCGGTCAGCCTCTGCAGAAGGGCGCCGGTCACCGGGTCGGCGTTGACGATCTCCCAGAATGCGGGCGGGCCACCCCGGTACTTGTCTTCGTCGCCGTGATGCCAGGACCAAACCCCAAAACGCGCCGCATTCAAAATTTCCCCGCGAATAATACCGAAGGCGAACTTGAGGATGAAATCGAGTTTGAAAGAACGGATCCGCGCGACGTCTTCGTCCCTGAAGTACTGACTCCAGCGGCCCCGCGATATGGGTTCGCAAACGAGGCTTGGCAAACTTACGGGCTCGGGCGGCAAGACCCGATAAGCCTCGATCTCACCGAGCGGGAAGAGCTTGTTCTGGATGTGCCACAAATTCCCATCCAGGCGAATGGCCTTTTTCAGCTTTTGCATCGGGCTGCTCGGCTGTGGCGTGGACTGGTCGACGATCAGCACTGCCGGCTCAGCCAATCCATCGCGCAAGAGGTGCGAGATGCACGTGCCCGCGAACCAATTCAATCCCGCCGCGGGAGCCATGATCCCGAATTTCAGCGGCTTCATGGAAAAACGGGAAATATCAACGGGCTGCCTGGACAGCCGGTCTCATGACGGCTGCCGCGGGGGCCAATCGAATCGGTTGTTCGGAGGTCATGGTTCGCGAAGCCCTCGAAAATGCCACGATCAAGCCTGCAACGGCCGGATAGAACGGATCATATCCAATGTGCTCAAAGCAGAAAAAGACCACATAGCTGATCAGCGCGAGACGCAGCGTAAAGGCGACTGCGAGGTACTCGGCGCTCTTCGGGTGGGAAATAGTCCGATGAATTTTTTCGGCAGTCCGGAGTTCCCGAAAGCAGAAGAACAGGCTGGCGAGGAAAAACAGCAGTGCGGGAATCCCGCCTTCGCTGGAAATCTGAGTGTAGGTGTTGTGTGTGCCAAGCCATTGCCCTTTTTTTCCCTCCTCTGCGGACAAGCCGGCCTCCGCCACCGCGAACTGTCCCGGTCCCACCCCGAACAACGGATGTTCGAACGTCAGTACAACGCTTCTCTTTAACAGGAACGCGCGTTGCGTGGAGGATTCCAGCGCCGACGCGCTGACGACTCCGGCGGCGTCGTCGGACTGGGCGTAGTCGGACGGGGCCGCCCCAAAAATAGTCACGAAACGTTGCTTGGCAGTGGCGGTCATAAATACCATCCCGGCGCCCACTCCCAATATGAGGACCACGGCGATCGCCGCCCGCCCCCCCGCCGAAGAGCGGAAAAAGGTCATTACCGCAACAACTCCAATTACGACCAAACCGGCGCGCGAGGCCGTGTCCAGCAAAATGATCAGAAGCGGAATCAGAGGCAGAGCCGCAAGCATGCGTTTCGGGAACGAATAGGCCTTATTACGAATCAGGAAAAGCCAGAATATGCAGCCCTGCGCCATCGCGGTAGCCAGTTCGTTCGCGCCCATGTAGAGTCCCTGCGTGAGTCCGAATCGCCCTTCGCTTAACTTCCCGTATACGAGCCCCAGCACCGACGTTGTCAGGAAAGCAAAGGCCAGAACCTTTACAGCTTTTGTGCACTGGCGGAGCGACGGAAGCAACGCCGCCGTCACTACAAACAGACTGAATGATTTGGCCCAATCGTCGGTAACAAGCTCAAGGCTGTTGCTGCGCCAAAAGCTGAATGGAATGTCGACCACAAGCCATAACGAAAACGCCGTAAGCGCCATTCCCACCGGCGACTGGAACGCAGCCTGGATGTTCCGGTTCATGATCGCGGCTATAAGGCAAAACACTGAGATGACGAATGGAAGATGGAGATAATCGAGAAAGAAATCCGTCAGCCGTCCGAAGCTGAGAAACAACATCGCGAAGAGCGCGAAGGCGCCAACGCGGACCATCGGGCCATCGAACGAAGCTATCGGCGCGCCGTTCGGTGGAACCGGTATGGCGCGGCCCGGACCGGTAAAAGGTCCATGAGGAGGGCTGTTTCCGAACTGAGCGCGAGTTCCTGGCTGCCGGGCCCGATTCTTCCCATCCGCCCGTGAAGCTGAACTGTTCGGCAAGAGCAAGGTGCTGTTGGTATTTTATCATTTCACGCGCCGTGCCTGAATAATAACCTTGTGTAGTAACGCCCCGAAATACTCTTCATTATTCGTTCTCCTGCCTCAGATTTTGACAAGTTTGCTCTGCACGACAGAAGTAGTGAACTCTCGTGTCAACCGGTTATGGATCAGGCGCAGCGGTCTGATCGGAACAACTTTCAGCAGTTCGATCCTGAGGCCCGACAACCCGGCAAGCTTCTCAAATCGCGAAACCGTCATCCGATTCAGCCCTACCTCCGAATAAGTAGTAGCCGTTCCGCCACGCATCAACTGCCGCCACCGCAGCACAGCTTCTTCGGCAAAGAAGACGTGAGTCCATGGCGGAAGCTCGTTCAGATGCATTCCACGGGGGTGGTACCACGGCGGCCCCCAGCTGGCCAGCAAAGCTCCGCCCGGCTTTAGCAGGTCGCGAATTCCGGCCAGTATCGCCCGCGGATCCTCGTAATGTTCGAAACAGTCCAGCGAAACAACCACATCAGCCTGCTCGCCGGGGAATTCACAGAATCGGCACTTGTCTGCCACGCCCGCCTTTTGCGCGTTCTCGGCCGCAGCTGCGAGAAATTCCGGATTAATATCCACGCCGATAGCCCGCGCGGCCCCGGCCTGAGCCAATTCGATGGTTTGAAAGCCATAGCCGCATCCATAATCGATGACAACCTTGCCTTTGATCGAAGGCAAAAGCTCTTTGCCGAGCAGAATTTCGAGCTTGCTCCGACCATCGTAAACAGTGGTTACCGGCAGCGGGGTGGGATCGGCCAGCGCTCTCAGCATCCTCACTTGCAAACTAACCGGTATCGGGAGCAAACCCATTTTTCGATCCAGTCCCAAGATATAACACCGGCAGACCCGCCTCCTAAGTATTGCGGAATCGCGGATATTATCTCCTTCGCGTACAATGAGTCAGAAGCTTCTCCCGATCGCGGACCGCTATGCAGTTTTGGCTTGCGCGCGCTTCCTCAATGCTTATGATCGTTGTTTACGCAGCGGAGTTCTTTCTGCCCTTTGGCTAACCTGTTCACCGGGCGTCGCTATCAGCCGACGGCATCCGGACCTTCCCACTCTTGTGACCCGTTCCCCAATTCCGATTTTGCTGATGTCCCAGAAGCTTGCGCAGGGTGGCAGCGAAAGGCAACTTACCGAGATTGCGATCGGGCTCGATCGAAAGTTATTCGAACCTCACGTCGCGGTTCTCCGCCCGGACGGAATTCGGCTCGATGAGTTGCGCGCCGCCGGCATCCCCACAGTCTGTGTTCCGTTGCAGTCCTTCACCAGCCCTTCCGCCTTGTCTGCCGCCTGGGATCTCAACCGCTACCTGCGTCGTCACAAGATCGGGCTTGCCCACAGCTTCGACGTGCCCGCGAATCTGTTTATGGTGCCGGTGGCTCGGGCTTCCGCAGTGCCGGTCGTTCTTTCCAGCCAGCGGGCGTTCCGATCCCTGACGCCAAAGCAACACCGGCCACTGGTGCTATTCAGCGATCGCCTCGCTGACGGAATCGTTGTAAACTGCCGGGCCCTCGAGCGGCACCTTGTCAGCGACGAAGGCGTGCCGGCCGCGATGATCCGCCTCTGCCGCAACGGTATCAACACCGAGGTCTTCCAGCGGTGCGCGGCTGAACGGCCCCGCCAGCTGGCGGGAGCTTCTCTGGTAGTCGGAATCGTTTGCGCGCTGAGGCCCGAAAAGGATCTTCCAACGCTGGTGAAGGCCTTCGCGCTTGCCCGGCGCCAACAGCCCGATTTACGTCTGCTGATCGTGGGCGACGGCCCCATGCGCGATCCATTGGAACGATTGAGCACAGAACTGGGCCAGCAGGACTACTGCGTTTTTGTCGCCTCGACGACAGAAGTGCCTCAATGGCTCAGTGCCATCGATATCTTCGTTCTGCCATCCGTTTCCGAAGCGCTGTCAAACTCACTCATGGAGGCAATGTCCTGCGGATGCGCTCCCATTGCGTCGAACATCGGAGGCAACCCCGAGTTGGTGGAAGACGGCGAGCGCGGATTGCTGTTTCGTGCCGGCGATGCCGAGGATCTCGCGCGATGCCTCAGCACGCTCGCGGCGGATGACGCGTTGCGGCGGCGCTTCGCCGAAGCCAGCCGGCGCTTCATACACGAAAACTTCAGCTTGGCGGACTCGGTTCGGCGAATGACTGAAATCTACCTCGAAATGCTGGGCCGGAAAGAATGATCGGCCGATTGTGGCGTTTCCTCGTGGGGTCGCTCGCCACGGTGGGGCTCCTGCTGCTTGTCGTAACCTTCACGCCGCTCGACTTCTGGTACGCGACGTCTCTTTCGGGAAACTGGAACAATCCGGACGGCGACGTTCTTATCGTGCTTTCAGCGTCGGCTGGGCCTAACGGCTTGCTGGCTCGCGACACCTACCTGCGGGCAAGCTATGCGGTGCTGGCCTGGAAAGAGGCCCATTACCGGAAGATCGTGGTCTGCGGCCGGGACGCGGCGCCGTTAATGCGCGACTTTATCGTCTTTTCGGGCGTGCCCGCCGATGTAGTGGTCGCCGAAACCGACTCCCTTTCCACCAGGGAGAACGCAACCTTCGCCGCCCAACTGCTGCGGGACGACAAAGGCAGCAAGATGCTCCTCACCAGCGACTATCACATGTATCGCGCGGCCGCCGCATTTCGTAAGGCCGGGCTCAATGTGAAACCGTACCCCATCCCGGACGTTCGCAAGTACTCGGGCCAGTATCGATACCGCGTGCCGCTCGCCGTCGATCTGGCGGAAGAGAGCGTCAAGATTCTCTACTATCGCTCGAAGGGCTGGATCTGATCTGCTCCCTGGTCTGCTCCCAGTGGACTTCGGGCACACCGGCGCAAAAAGTGATCGATCGCCGGGGGCACACCGCCACGTGAATTTTCTCGCCCGACAATTCCACATCGACGGCCGGAACGCTCTCTGATCCGAGCGCAAAAATCGCCACCAGCGTTACAGGAAGACTGGCCGTGCGCCGGACGATAATCACCGGCCGCGGCTCTTTTTGTCCGGGTGCGCTGGACTGCCATCCGTATTCGCCCCCGGTAACCTCGTGGACGTCCTCCGATGCCGGAACCGTAAGCGTCGCAGATTGGCCGATCCGCCGGACACCGGGTGAAACGGCCGCGACAGTTCCGCCGCAATGCCAGAACTGCTCGACGAGATGCGGACCCGAGTGCTCCGCGGCGTCGCGCACTACATCGGCCACGGCAAGAAGACCGCTTTCGGGAAGCCAGACAATCTGCCGTTCGTGATCGATTCCCCGATAACTGCAAATGGCGCGCAAATGAGAAAAGCCTGCGTCTGAAGTCCAGTCGAGCATTCGGGACTCGGGCTTGTTGAGCCAGCGGAACGGCCCGGCGCCATCCGCCTGATCGAGCCCGTCGACCCGGACCGTGTTGTGAAAGGCCGTTCCGCGAAATCGTGAGCGCCAGGCCGGATCGCCTGTGTAGGTGAACGTGCCGCAATCGATCAGGATGTCCTCGTCGTGTTTGCGGCATACCACACTGAGCGCGTGCGCGTGGCTGTGGCCCGCGCCGGCGTGGCCGAAGCCAAGGGTATCGACGACAATGTGCGCGGGTGTCCGCGAGAGGACGGCAACCCCAGCATTGCTAAACAACTCAGGAACGGGCTCGCGCCGGGATCCGTGGTGCCCGGAAGTGAAGGCGCGCGGGCCCATCCACCACGCAGCCTGCACCGCAATATCGCCCGGTTTGCGGGGCCATTCATCCGTTCCGAAGAAAACACCGCACGAGGCAAGGGTCGCGGCTCCAAAGCGGCGACGGTCGCCGTAAGGATGAAAGACATTTCCGCCGTCATCGTCGCCCAGGAACGGCATGACGCCGTCTTCTGAAGATAATGCCGCGAGATACTCGGCCATCCGCCTCATTTTTTCGCGGAACGATTCGCTCAGTCCGGGATCGAGCAGAGCGTGCAGCAGAAACAGATCGAGCGCATAAACGTGGTAGTAGCTCGATTGCTCGAAGTGACTGCCGTCGTCGCGTACCTGCTGATCCATCTGCTCCTGAACCAGACGGCCGCCGATTCGCTTCCACCGCGCGGAACGCGGCCATCGGGAGTAGATCGAACCCAGCGCGTGCAGTGCGACTGCTTCTCCCAGCAGATGAGTGTTGGGCGCGAAATAAATCGACAGGTTGCGCTGGATGTATACCCCGTGGCGGTAGAGTTCGCGCCACAACCGGCGTCGGAAGCCGGCATCGAGTTGATCGCCGGCCAGGTGATCTACCCAGATCCACGATAGCGCGCGAAAGGCCACTTCCAGTGCGCTGGACCAGTTGATTCCGCGAAGCCAGGGGTTTTGCTCCCACCAGCTTTCAAGTTGCCGCGGGATTTCATCGAGATACTCGCGGCGGCCGGTGACCCGGAACGCCTGCGCGAGAACGATCAGGTGTTGATGGCGATTCAGCTCCCAGATGAGTTTATGATCGCCGGCGCGGGCGGGGTCGAGATAGGGAATCGATCGAAAGTACTCGAGACCGCTCTCAATGCCGCGAACGGAATCACGTCGCCAGCGGATATCCGGACCGGTGTCCACGATATCTCCCAGCAGCGGAAACCGATGCGCGCAAATCGTCCGCCCGGTGAGCTCGATATCCCGCGCGAAATCCGACCCCAGGAGCTGAGGAACGAACGAATCGGGGTCGGGCAGAACGGCCGGGCGCGCAAATTCGGCTGAGCCCGCGGAGAGTTCGGGCGGACGGACTAATGAAGCAGCGTTCCCGATTTCCTGCCGCAGCCGGAACCATATCTCCCCAAGTGAACGCACAACCTGCGATTATCGCAGGTGTCAGCGGCACACAAGAGCGCGTGCGCCGCGGTTTCCCGATATCTGCTCCTATACTGAGGATATGTGCGGGATTGCCGGATTCGTCGAAGGGGTGCCCGGCGAAAACAGGAATGCGACAATCCGCCGAATGTCCGATGCCATCGCGCATCGGGGCCCCGACGGTCACGGCTACTACCAGGACGATTGGGCTTCACTCGGCCATCGGCGTCTCAGCATTATCGATGTGGCCGCGGGCAATCAGCCCATGACGAATGAAACCGGCGATCTCTGGATCGTTTACAACGGGGAAATTTTCAATCATGCCGCGCTGCGGGAGCAACTCTTACGAGCTGGCCACCAATACGTGTCGCGCTGCGACACCGAAACCATTCTGCATGCGTGGGAACAGTACGGAAAAGATTGCGTCACCCATTTCCGCGGTATGTTCAGCTTCGCCATTTGGGACAAAACCCGCCGGCAGCTTTTCTGCGCTCGCGACCGGCTGGGCATAAAGCCGTTCTATTACTTCTGGGACGGCCGCACGTTCGTGTTTGCATCTGAAATCAAAGCGCTTTTCGGGCACCCGTCCGTTTCTCCATCACTGCGCGCCTCCGCCTTGCCGGAATACTTCACTTTTGGATACGGCAGCGGCGAAGAAACCATGTTTCAGGGGATCCGGAAACTGATGCCCGGGCACACGATGTTGCTCGATATGAATCGCGAGCCCCGCATCCGCAAATACTGGGATGTTCCCAATCCCGCTCCGGAGGACAGTTCCCGATCCGACGGAGAATGGATTGCCGAGACTCGGCGCCGAGTCGAAGAAAGCGTTGAGATGCGCCTCATGAGCGACGTTCCCCTCGGAATGTTTCTCAGTGGCGGCGTCGATTCGAGCGCCATCGCGGCGATGATCAGGCGGATGACCGACGGCCCCGTGAAAACCTTCTCCGTCGGTTATGCCGAGGCATCTTTCAGCGAGTTGAGTTATGCCGCGGAAGTAGCCCGTCTTATCGGCACCGACCATCATGAAGTGGTCGTCGGCATGGAGGATTTCTTCGCCGCTCTTCCCCGCCTCATCTGGCACGAAGACGAACCCATCGCCTGGCCTTCCAGCGTTTCGCTGCACTTCGTTTCCCGGCTCGCCGCGCGCGAAGTGAAAGTGGTTCTGACCGGCGAAGGCAGCGACGAGTTGTTCGCGGGTTACAGCCGATATGGATGGACGCGCCTGAATCTGCAACTACTCTCCGCGTATCAGTCGCTGACGCCCGCGGGTTTGCGCCGCGTCGTGCGATCTCAGATCGCCACAAACCCGATGCTTTCGAGAGACATCCGGCGGAAGCTCGGCCATAGTTTTCTGGGGCGCGATGAATCGATCGAATCGCTCTACGTCGATAATTTCTATTCGCCCTTTCCCGCCGCGGAACGCGCTGCGCTGTTGAAGCGAGTTCCAGGCGGCGAATACGACAATTTTCTGGGATATTGGAATTCCCGATCGTCCGGATCTCTTTTGCAGCGCATGCTTTTCACCGATCAGAAAACCTACCTGGTCGAGTTGCTGATGAAGCAGGACCAGATGAGCATGGCTTCGTCGATCGAAAGCCGCGTGCCGTTTCTGGACCACACACTGGTCGAGTTTGCCATGACCGTGCCCGACCGGCTGAAAATCCACGGCAACATCCAAAAGCACATTTTCAAAGAGGCGGTTTCGGATCTTTTGCCTCCGGGCATCGTCCACCGCAAAAAAATGGGATTTCCCACGCCTTTGCGCCAGTGGCTGCGGGAACCGCGCGCCCTTCCACTTCTCGATTCGCTGCTCGACCCCGCAGGGTTGCTTGCCTCCTGCTGCGACCAGGACACCGTCAGGCGGCTGATCCGCGATCATGTCGCCGGAACGCACGACAGTACCGACCGCATCTGGAGCCTGCTCAATCTTCAGATCTGGGGCGACACATTCATCACGGGGCGGGGACAGCGATGGGCAGAGCCCTTCGCCGATACTCTGGCCACGCCCCGCGCATGAAAATTCTTTGGGTGAAGTCGGATCTCCTGCACCCGACCACCAAGGGCGGCCACATCCGCACGCTCGAGATGTTGAAGCGCGTCGCCACTCGTCATGACGTGCACTATGCGGCCTTTGAGGAAAATTCGGCCAGCGAGGGCAAACGCCTCAGCCGCGAATACTGCAGCAGGGTCTATACGGTTCCGCATCGACCGCCGGCCAGGACTTCCCCGGCCTTTGCGGCGCAACTGGCCCAGGGCGTCTTTTCGCGTCTCCCCGTCTCTATTTTTCGCTATCGGTCGGCGGCGATGGCGTTGTTGCTCGCGGAAATAGTCGAAAAGGAAAAGTTCGACAGCATAGTCTGCGATTTCGTAACGCCCGCTATTAATCTCCCGTCGCTGAGTTCCTGCGTCGTCTTCGAGCACAACGTGGAGACGGTGCTCTGGCGCAGGCACGCGCAAAACGCGCGGAACCGGGCCGAACGCGCCTATCTGCAATTGCAAGCCCGCCGCATGTTCCGCTATGAAGGCGATGTCTGCCGCGCCGCCCGGCACGTCATCGCGGTTTCCCGGGAGGACGCCTGTCAATTGCGCGAAATGTTCGGCATCGACCCCGTCTCCTTCATACCCACCGGGGTTGATGTCGACTATTTCACTCCGCAGCAACCGATGCCCCGCGACGGGCTAGTCTTTGTCGGTTCCATGGACTGGCTTCCCAACATCGATGGCATGCGCTGGTTCTGCCAGGAAATTCTGCCGCTCATCCGTGCCCGCCGAGCCGATTGCCGGCTGTCGATCGTGGGCCGGACCCCCTCGCGCGAAATTCTCAAACTGGCGGACCACGACCCGCTCATTGAAATCACCGGTACTGTTCCCGATGTCCGCCCCTGGCTGTGGAAAGCCGCGCTGTCGATCGTCCCGCTTCGCATTGGCGGAGGGACCCGCATGAAGATCTATGAGGCGATGGCGGCGCGCACTCCCGTCGTCTCCACCACGATCGGCGCGGAAGGCCTCGATGTGAACCCTCAACGCGACATTCGTATCGCGGACGATGCACCCGCTTTCGCGGAGCGCTGCCTGCAGCTTCTGTCGGCGGAGGAGATTCGCAACGCCCAGGCCGCGGCGGCATGGAATCTCGTAGAACAGGAGTTCGGATGGGACAAGATCGCGCGCCGCTTCGAAGCGATTCTGGAAAAATACCCCGCGTGAGCAAAACGTGGCGCACGCTCTCAGCGTGCTGGACTGAACCCCTAAACTGAGACAGACAAAGTGTCGACACTTTGCAGGAGAGCGTACGCTACATCGTTCCCGAGAATGAACGTATGATCGTCAAGGAGGCGTCACATGCCAAATAGTCTCTGGCGGATAGTTCTGATCGCGGTACTCAGCGTGGCGCTCGCCCGGCACGCTCGGGCGGAAACTCTCACCGCGGCACGCGACCAGATCGTGATTGGAATTGTGGTGGTGAGTGCTGCCGTCGCGGTCGGGATCACGCTTTTAGTCCTTCACCAAAAGCACAAAAAGAGTTCGATTACCGGCTGTGTCGGCTCGGGCGCGCGCGGGATGAATTTGACGGATGAAAAAGATAAGCGGATCTACGCGATTACCGGCGATCCTCCTGGCGTCAAGCCAGGCGACCGAATGACGCTGGAGGGCAAGAGCCGAAACGCCGGCGGGACAATGCCCGTCTTCGAGGCTCGCAGCGTGATCAAAGATCTCGGCGCCTGCCAGCCGTAAGTGTATAATCGGTGGCGCAAGAACCGGAGTGGAAATCATTCTTATGAACAGTTCTGCTCGAAAGGGCCTGTTGCTCGCATGGCTGATGCCGGTCCTGCTCGCGGGCGTCCCGGCATTGGCGCAGGTCGACTTTTCCGGTGAATGGGCGCCTTTTTATCACGAAGACTCAATCGAGCGCGGGCCTGGCGCTGAGTTGGGCGACTACACCGAGCTCCCCATCAATGACGCCGCGCGCCTGCAGGCCGACAGCTACGATGCCGATCGCATTTCAGTCGTGCAGGAGTATCAGTGCCGTCCGCACTCGCCCGACTACGGGTTCCGGAGCCTTGGCAACCTGCGGATCTGGCGCGATATCGATCCGCGCACGCAGCAAACCGTGGCCTTCCACAGCCACACGCTGGCGTACGACAACGAACGAACTATCTACATAGACGACCGGCTCCATCCTCCCGACTATGCGGCGCACACCTGGCAGGGTTTCTCCACTGCCAAATGGGATGGGAACATGCTGACCATCACGACCACCCATCTGAAAACCAACTATCTCCGCCGGAACGCTCTGCCGCGCAGCGACCGCGCGATCATCACCGAGCACTGGATCCGGCATGGCGATGTCCTGACCGTCGTCGCGATCACGGAAGATCCCGTGTTTCTCGAAGAGCCCCTGGTGCACAGCACGAACTGGTACCTGGATCCCGGTCAGCATCTGCAGCCTTACGGTTGCGAATACGGCCCGGAAGTTCCTCGGCCCGAAGGCACCGTGCCGAACTATTTGCCCGGCCAGAATCCATTCCTGCACGAGTTCGCCGACTTTTACGGCCTACCGTATGAAGCCACGCGCGGCGGCAAGGAAACGCTCTACCCCGAGTACCAGGAAAAGTTGAAAGATTACAAACCACCGGCGAAGTGCGAGCGTTATTGCCGCTGCATAGGACTATTCGAATGCAACGTGAACGCGCGCTGATCCTGATTGCCGCCCTTGCGGCCGCGTCGGCATTTTGCCAGTCGAGTTCCCCGGCGAATGAAAACGGCGACATCGGCATTCTTAAGGTGCAGGGCAACGTCTACATGCTGGTGGGCCCTGCAGGCAATATCGCGGCGCAGGTGGGCGACGACGGAATCGTGGTGGTGAACACGGGCACCGAAGCGATGGCGCCCAAACTCGCCGCCGCGCTGCGCACGCTGAGCGACAAGCCGATCATGTGGGTGGTAAACACCGACGCCGATCCGAATCACATTGGCGCCAATGCAGTACTGCCGGGTCTCACCGGTCTGGCCAAGGGACGGCAGCCCCGCATTGTCGCGCATGAGAACGTGCTCAATCGGCTGGGTGGTCCTGCGACCCCCAAGCAGTCCCGGCTGCCGGAGGCGCTGTGGCCTAACGACGAGTACTCCCTGCCCACCAAGGATTTCGCCTTCAACGGCGAAGCCATCGTGGTGACGCATGTTCCGGATGCGGTGACCGACGGCGACAGCCTGGTGCATTTCCGCCGCTCCGATGTCCTGGCCACCGGCGAGGTGTTCACACCGGGCTTGTATCCCGTGATTCATTTGGATCGGGGGGGCAGCATCCAGGGACTCATCGATGCGCTGAACCAGATCCTGAGGATCACGGTCCCGTTGAAATACGAGGAGGGTGGCACGTATGTTATTCCCGGCCGCGGGCGGTTGTGCGATGAGGCCGACGTGGTGGAGTTTCGCAATATGGTGACCATCGTCCGGGATCGCGTGCGCGACATGGTCCGCAAAGACAGAACGCTGGAGCAGGTGAAGGCGGCGAAACTCACGCGGGATTATGACACTAATTACGATGCCAAGTCCGCCGACGCCTTCGTTGAGGCCATCTACAAGAGCATCAAGAAATGACCATGCGACGTATTTGTACCGCTGGTGATCTTGTCACCGGCACTTTGTTGGTTTGTTGGGCCATGTCCGCGCAGGCCCAACCACCTCCGGGCCGCGGGCCGCAAAGGATACTCTCTCCGCGTGAGGCTGCGCCGATAGACTTGACCGGGTATTGGGTTTCCGTCGTTTCCGAGGACTGGCGCTGGCGCATGGTGACCCCGGCCAAGGGTGATTTCGCCAGCATCCCCTTCACACCTGAAGGGAAGAGGGTCGGCGAAGCCTGGGACCCCGCGCGCGATGAAGCCTCCGGAGATGTCTGCAAAGCTTATGGAGCCGCCGCGGTCATGCGTCTTCCGGGCCGTCTGCACATCACGTGGCAGGACGATTCGACGCTGAAGATCGAAACCGATACCGGCATGCAGACGCGCCTGCTGATCTTCGGCGGCAAACCTCCCGAGAACCTTGCGCCTTCACGCCAGGGATTCTCCGCGGCGCAGTGGGAGCAGCCCGAACGCGGGATCGGCGCGCCGCGGCCCGGTTTTGGGGCCACGCGGGAGGGCAATAAAGGCAAGGCGCTCGAGGCCGTCACGACTCATTTGCTGCCTGGCTACCTTCGCAAGAACGGGTTTCCGGTTAGCGGTAATGCGGTTGTGAAAGAGGAGTTCGACCTGTTCACGGAGCGCACCGGTCAACCGTGGTTTGTGGTGACCACGATAGTGGAAGATCCGCTGTACCTCCAGGAACCCTTCGTCACCAGCACGAATTTCAAGAAGCAGGCGGACGCGACACACTGGAACCCGCGTCCCTGCGCCGCCCGGTAGCGTAAATGGGTGAAGACCGCCGGTATTTGCGGCGCACATTCCTAACGACGGCCGCGGGGCTCGGCGGACTGGCGATCACGCGAGCCGCCATCGTGAATACCGATTTTTCGGCGCTGCCACCTTACGGCAACGGCACGATCCCCGCCGGCATCCGCTCGCGCCAAATTGCCAACGTGAACGGCATGACCGTGCATATTCTGGAGGCAGGTTACGAAACGCCGGGCCGTCCGGCAGTCCTGCTCCTGCATGGCTTCCCGGAACTCGCCTACAGCTGGCGTAAGGTAATGCCGTCTCTGGCGGCCGCCGGTTATCACGTGATCGCCCCCGATCAGCGCGGCTACGGCCGCACCATCGGCTGGGACGATTCTTACGATGCCGATCCGGACCCGTTCCGCATTCTCAACATGACGCGGGATGCCATCGGGCTGGTCTACGCGCTGGGCCATCGCTCGGTAGCAATGGTAGTGGGGCACGACGCCGGTGCGCCGGTCGCATCATGGTCCGCGCTCATCCGGCCCGACATTTTCCGTTCGCTCACGATCATGAGCTCGCCATTTGAAGGCGCGCCGTCTTTGCCATTCAACACGGCCAACAGTTCACCCCAGCCGCCCCCGGCAGTAACGGACGACGCACTCGATGCGCAACTCGCGAAGCTCAACCCGCCGCGCAAATATTACCAGAACTACCAGCGCACCCGCGGCGCCAACGACGACATGCTGCATGCGCCGCAGGGCCTGCACGCCTTCTTCCGCGCCTATTACTTCTACAAGAGCGCCGACTACAAAGGGAACAATCCGCATCCCCTGAAGGCGCGCACCGCCGCGGAGATGGCGCAGATTCCGACATATTACGTGATGGAGAAGGACAAGGGCATGGCTGCGACCGTTGCGCCCTTCATGCCACCGGGGGATTACATCGCGAATTGCAAGTGGCTGACCGAACCCGAGGTGGATGTGTACGCGACCGAATACGGCAGAACCGGCTTCACCGGCGCGCTCCAGGGCTATCGCGTCCGGCGCGGCTCCGACCCAAGAAGCATCGCCGAGATGCATACCTTCTCGGGCCGCACCATAGACGTGCCTTCGCAATTCATCGCGGGGAAAAGCGATTGGGGAGTGTATCAAACGCCGGGCGCTGTCGACAAGATGCGCACCAGCGCCTGCACGCACATGGTCGGGTTTCATCTTCTCGACGGCGCCGGACATTGGGTGCAACAGGAGCAGCCGGAACAGGCGAGCGCATTGCTCATCCAATTCCTGCGCGATTACATAAAGCTCTGATTGGCGCGGTCCGACAGCGCTTTACTATCGTTTTCCCGGCGTGAGGTTCTTCGAGAAAAACGGCAGAAGTTTTCCCTCGAAACGTTCCGGCACTTTGTTCGTATGATTGCCTTCATACGTTTCGTAAGTGTGCGTAACGTCGAACCGAGTGAGTGTTTCATCCAGGATTGCGTTGCTCGCAGCCAGGCCGTCCTGTAAGCCGACCTCAAGCCCAATGGCATGCATCTTCTTCAGGTTCGGCATGTACTGATCGATCATTGCCAATGGAGCATTCGCCGCCCATCGGGCCACAGCCTCGGCTTGAGGCTGACCGTCTTTGATCGGAAGGTCGAAGAAAAACGGTGGATTCTTCGGGTTCGGCGACCACGCCGCCGCTTCCGCCAGAAGCGTCAGGATGCCGCGGTTCTTCGCATCCTTCGCCTCGTCGGGGCTCTTCAGCGCTTCGGCCTGCGCGCCACCGCGGCCTCCCGGATTCAGGCTCGCGGTCAGGCAGCAGGAGCTCATCGCGTAGAGACTCGAGAACACCTCCGGATGCTTCATACCGATCCGCATCGTGCCATATCCGCCCATCGAATGGCCAGACAGCCCGCGGCTCATTCGGTCCGGTATCGTGCGGTAATGGCCGTCCACCCATGCGACCAGGTCCTGCGCGATGAAGGTCTCCCAGTCGCCGGTGGTCGGCGAACTCGAATACATGCTTCCGTTGTAAATGGTGAATGCGTCGGGGTGCACCAGGATCATTTCACCCGCGGTCCCGGCCGCGATATCCTTGTCCGCCGCTTCCGGCACCTTCATGATGTTCCAGTAACGGTCGGCGTCGATTCCGTATCCGTGAAGGAAATACACAACCGGATATCGCCGATTAGTCTGCTTGCCGTAGCTCGGCGGGAGGTAGATGATAACGTCGCGGTCCGGCGAATCGCCTTCGAGGTTTCCCTCAAGCGATTTTCCGTGAACTTTGATTCGCTCCACCGTACCCTGCGGCCCCGCTGCCTGCCCGGTAGCGGACGCCTTGGTTACCTGGCCCTGCCCGGACAGGCCAACAGTGATGCAGAACAAGATTGCAGGGCAACGCGCGGATTTCATTTCGACGGTACCTCCGCAACAGATTCTATCGCTTTATCGGCGAATTCGCCTGTCTTTCAGGAATATCGCGCGCAGGGCATAATAGGAGCCATGCAATACGGGTGGTTCGTAAGGGCGATAGCACCGCTGGTACTTGCCGTATGCCTGCACGCCAAAGCTTCGGACAAAAGCATCGATATCGCCGGCGTCACCCTCCATTACAAAGTGGTTCTGCCGAAGGATTACGACACCGCCAAAGCGTACCCGGCGATATTGGCATTTCCTCCCGGAGGCCAGGGGGCCGACATGGTCCTGAGCACTCTCATGCGGAATTGGCTGCCTGAAGCGGAGCGGCGCGGATACATCGTGTTTGTGCCGGCCGCGCCCAACGGGAAACTGTTTTTCGAGGAGGGTGCCCGCGTCTTTCCGGAATTCCTCGACAAGATGCTCGCCGAATACAAGATCCGCGACAACAAGTTCCACGTCGCCGGGATGTCGAACGGTGGCATCAGCGCCTTCTATATCGCGTCCGCTTATCCGCAGTACTTCTGGTCGGTGACCGGATTTCCCGGCTATCTTCCCAACGCTACCCCCGCGAATGTGAATGCGCTCGCGAAGATGTGCATCTACATGCACGTGGGAGAATTCGACTCCGGTTGGGTGCAGGAGATGAAGGATCAGGCCACGCAGTTCCGCGCGAAGGGATTCACCGTCCGGTTCACGATTGAAAAAGGTGAAAGTCATGTGCTCGGTACGTTGCAGGGGCCAGGCGCGGCTCGCCTTTTCGATCAGATCGAAGAAGCGCGTCAGGGTTGCAGTAAGTAGAGACGCAGTAATCAAGATCTCGACGTCGGATGCGGACACCTTCAAGGCCGTCATGTACAGCATCGACCAGGGTGGGCAACCGATAGCCGCCGACAAAGTCACTCTGCAGGGTTCGACCCTAAGGATGGCGGTCGCTGCAATCGGAGGCACCTATGAAGGCAAGTGGAAAAGCCTTCCGCGAACTAACGGTACACGCGGCTTCATCCGCGTTTGACAGGTGCGGGAGCAACGCGGCTGAAGCCGCATGTACCTTTTACTTACCGACCATGTGCCTGGGGTCCCGGTTGTTCTCTTCGCAGATGCTCTCGATGAGATCCGTATCCGGTTCGAGGCGCCAGGCCAGCTTGACGGTCCATGGCTTCGTATATGCTTCCGGATCGTCGATGGTGACATCGACGTCCATGTGTCCGGTCTTCGGCCGCGAAAAACGTTCCGTTACGCGCAGCGCTTCAGTCCCCGGCAGCCCACGCATATCGAGCCAGGTCCTGCCGTTTTGTCCGATCGTTTCCACCACGAGCGTGTCCTTGTCCCAATGGCCGATCGAGTACCCCATCCACGTCGGCTGCGGATTCTTCGGAAGCGGCCGCCCGTCCGTGAAGATCTGCCGGTAGATCGTGCGCGATTCGTGCAGGAGCAGCACCAGGTCCTCGGTTTGCACCAGCTTCAGGCCGTCGGGGATGTTGTCCTTTTCCGGAATGCCGGACGGCAAGCAGGATACACCGGGGTGATCCTTGCCGTTGTTTGCAATGCGCTCGTTGTAGATCTCCCGCGCCTGAGGCTTGAGCGGTATCTCTTCCTCTTTCATGTCCGCGGCGAGGCTCAGCAGGTACTTGACGGGATTTTCCGGCATCCAGAAGCCGGACAGATCGGGTTTGCCGTAAGGCGTGCGCGGTGCCGGCGCATTCATATCGATCTTGCCATCGGGCGTGCGCGGCATTCTCTTCCAGGGCCAGGGGTCCCATTGTGCGCTGGCCGCCACGGTGATGGCCAAAAACATCGTCAAAGCAGCGAAAGTTCGGATCATGTCACCCCAAATCATACATGCAGTGTTGTAGCGCTGGCGATCTTGTCGCCGGTGATTTGGCTGCTGTTCCGGTTATCAAGCGTCGTTGCGTCTGTCACTTCCCGTGCGCGACCATCTCCGTGACGCGGCCAACGCTCGTGTCGCCCGTAAACAGGTTGCCGTGCAAATCCATCGCCATGTAGTTGGATTCGATAAATTGGCCTTCCCCTCTGCCGGGTCCGTTACCAATCGCGCCGAGTACGTTGCCATCCCAGTCTATTTTAAAGATCTGGCCATCCTGACCGGTCGCCATCCACAGTTGGCCGTGCGGGTCCGTATACAGAGCGCAAACCAGGTTTCGCATTTGAATCGTTTTGATGAACTTGCCGTTTCCGTCATAGACGACGATGCGATATTCCTCCCGGTCGCCGATATAGACGTTGCCATTATTGGGATTGATGGCGATCCCATGGACCATGCTGAAATGTCCCTGCCCCGCATTGTTGCCGAACCATTGATCGATGAATTTCCCGTTCTTATCGAGATGCAGTACGCGCGCGGCCCCGCTGCTGTTGGCCGGAGACTTATCAGTGTCGTTGGGGCTTTCATTCGCATGGCCCATGCCGATATAAATATCTCCATTCGGAGCGAAGGCTAAGCCGAGCGGCTGCCACAGAAGCCTTTGTCCCCTGGCTTCATCCCAATCCCCTCTCTGCCCTTTCACGCCAATAGTCATGAGCAACTTCCCCTCGGGACTGAGTTTCATTACAGTGTCGCCATTCTCGTCGCAGATCCAGATATTGTCCTGTGCGTCAATTGCCATTCCGTGCGCCTTGTTTTGGTGTCCGATCGCGTCCTCGCCGATGGTGCGGACCAGCTTGTGATTCTGGTCGAACTCGAACAGCTGCGGTTTTCCCGCGGGGTTGCGCTGAAAAGCGAAAAGATGCTCTTTCGAATTCAGGGCCACAGCCGAGACACCGCCCGTTAGTCCCTCCGGCAAAGCAAACGGATAAGCGAATGTGAAACCCAGATCGGGCGTCCGCTCTTCGTGAACGGTTGCATTGCGCCCCCTTCCCCAGGCGCAAATGGGCGAGTGAGTACAGGGCTCCGCGCCTCCATTACCATTTCCACCGTCGGCTTCTCGTCCAGCCGGACTGCCGGAGGCTGGCCCTGCTGTTTGAGAGTAAGCACACACCGCGGTAAGACTCATGCCGAATGCGGCAACGGCAACGCCGCGGAAAAAGCGTCCGTTCATTTCAGCCTCCCATTTTGGAATCCGGTTTGGCCGTAATCATACACCCGGATCGCCCTAGGTCTATGACCGCTTGAAAGATTTCCTTTTGTAGCCGAATTTGCGCCGGGCGGCTTTGCGGGTGAACTTCCAGTTGATTTTGACGCGGGCGCGATTCATCCGGCGATTCCAGGCGCGGGTTTCCCGACGCAGCGTGTGGAGGTCGGGAATTCTTCTTTTGCCGAGGCATTGCGGCGAGAAGAGGCCGATTTCGATTTCAGCCTGATTGAGCCAGCTTCCATGAGTCGG
>Ga0182024_10002300_pt1 | contig 47745 bp, 34 predicted proteins | sample P32metaG_FD_120480 | JGI IMG/M metagenome (GOLD analysis project Ga0182024, IMG submission 120480) | Permafrost microbial communities from Stordalen Mire, Sweden - P3-2 metaG (Illumina Assembly) | ecosystem: Environmental > Terrestrial > Soil > Wetlands > Permafrost | place: Sweden: Stordalen... | reverse complement strand
GTGTGAATACGCTCTCCATTGGCAAGCCTGATGCGTAAATTCAGCGACCGCAGATTCACTGTCTGCGGTTGCAGACTCTCCAGGTGCATCTCCATGCGGGAGTGCGCCGCATTCCAGCGAGCAAGATGGCGGAAGGAACCGATATCAAAATCTGCATCCAGCTCGCGGTTGATTCTTCGCAAGATATTCTTGTTGAACTCCGCTGTAACATTTTGGGCATCATCGTAGGCGGGCACCAGGATTGCAGGATCCTTTATAAGGTCTGTCCCGAGCAGGAGGGCATCGCCTGCGCTAAGTTCGCTGTGGACAGAACGCAACATATCGATTGCCGCGGGCATCTCAAAGTTGCCGATGCTCGATCCTAGATACAAAACCAGTTTCCGTCCGGGAATGTCACGCAGGAAACCGAAGCCGTCGGTAAAATCGGCGATCACGGGCCGAATACAAGTTTGGGGAGACTCTTTGCTGACTCTTTCTCGAGCTTTGGCTAGCGCGGCCCACGAAATATCCACAGGGAAGTACATCACCCGCATCTGCCGCTTCGCAAACGCCCGCAACAACGTACAGGTCTTGCTTGCAGTTCCAGCCCCTAGCTCGACGATAGTTACATCCGGACCGACCGCACGCGCCATCTCTGACGCATGCTTTTGCAAAATGGTAAGCTCTGTCCGGGTCAAGTAGTACTCTGGAAGTTCGGTAATTTTTTCGAACAAAGCCGAGCCAGCGGCGTCATAAAACAGCTTGGAAGGAAGTGTTTTGAGGCGGCCGGTCAGACCCCGCTCAACCTCCGATGCAAAGGACGGTACCGAGATAAGTTCGCGAGCGATCATTTAGCCAACCTTAAACCGGAAAATTGCCAGCGTGTGTGAGGTGGGAAAAAATTGCGATAGGTCGCACGAATGTGGCTGGCAGGGGTAGCGCAGGAGCCGCCCCTGAGCACAAACTGATTGCACATGAACTTGCCATTGTACTCACCCAGCGCTCCCGGAGCTGACCGGAACCCGGGATAGCCAATATAAGGACTGGCGGTCCACTCCCAAACATCCCCGAAAGCTTGCCGGAATGCCTCGCCTATGGCGGCTTGCGGATGCAGGATGTTGTCCTCAAGAAAGGTACCCTTCGCGGGCATGCGCACAGCGGCAATCTCCCACTCTTCTTCCGTCGGCAGGCGCGCGCCACTCCATCGCGCGTAGGCATCGGCTTCGTAAAAGCTGATGTGACAGACGGGCTCGTCGGAATCCACTTCCTTTGTTCCAGTTTCTGCCCCGCGCACCACAAATTCTCGCCACGGGCCGTCGTCACGCCGCTCCCAATACAAAGGTGAGTTCCAGCCATGGGTGCAGGCCTGATCCCAACCGTCGGAGAGCCACAGCTCGGGACGGCGGTAGCCATCGTCAGACATGAATTCCAAATACTCACCGTTTGTGACCGCGCGAGACGCGATCCGAAATGGCTGCAACAGCATTTCATGCCGCGGGCCTTCATTGTCGAAAGCAAATCCGTTACCGTCGTGACCGACCATGTGTATCCCGCCTTCGATCTCAATCCAGCTCAGGCGTGGCGCTAATTTGCGAGGACCGCTGTGAGAGTCAATCTCCGGACGCAGCAAGCCCGACCAGAGAGCGTGTTTGATGTCCGTGACGATGAGCTCCTGGTGCTGCTGTTCGTGATTCACGCCGAGTTCGACGAGCTGCAAAACTTCCTGGCTCAGCTCGTCCAGCGTCGCTAACAAGGCCGAATCCACATGAGATCGGTAAGCGTGGACTTCTTGCAAACTGGGTCGCGACATTAGCCCTCGCGCTCCGCGTTGAGGGTGTCCACCAAGCCTTTTGTAATAAGAGTTGAGCAGATACTTGTATCGCGCGTCGAACGGCACATAATTGCGCAAATGCGGGCAAAGAATGAAGGTTTCAAAGAACCAGGTCGTGTGGGCGAGGTGCCATTTCACCGGACTCGCATCCGGCATGGATTGCAGCATCTGGTCTTCGGCAGAAAACGGTTCTGTGAGCCGCATGCTGAGATTACGGACCTCAGAAAAGTGGGCGCGAAAAACATCGGCAGTGCCAATCGATTTTTGTTCAAGGCTCACGGACATGAGCTGCTCCTTCCCACACAGGACTGCTGGCTGAGCGCTTACGGGAAGCAAAAGAGCTGTCGCCGACAGCGCATACGAAATCTCGGGAACAGCGCCCACAAGCCGCGCCCCCGTGGGTTTACTGAGAAAAGCATCTTACTATGATGCCCGGCCCAAAAGCTCCGTTGTTTTATTTGTCGATGGGCTGCTAAGCTCTAAGCAATGATATGGCCACTCTTACCAAAGCCAAGCGACCCGTTTCGCGCGAGCCAGAATCCACAAAAGAAATGACGGCACTCATTCGCCAGGCTTGCCTTGTCGCGCGGGACGCGGCGGCCAACACCAGCGAATTTATTGCAAACTCCTCAAAGATGGCATTTCTGGCGGTCAAAGACTGCGAAAAAGAACTGGACCGGATCGAACGCCAGGTGGATGAAAAGATCACCAGCGCGATCACTGAGGTCACGGAAGCAGAGGCGCGCGAACTGCTCGCCTGCCTCAAATTCATCACGGATTTAGAGCGTATTGGCGACTTGACCTGGTCGGTGGTTAAACGAGTGCAAGCAGTCACTCCCCGTCTTCTAGCCGACGACCGGCGCGACCTGACCACCATGTCGGTGACACTGGAGAAAATGCTGGACCGGATTCGTGAGGGCTTCGTGGATCGTGACGTCGAACCGGCGACGTGGGTGCTGCAAACCGACTCGCAGATTGATCAAGCTTGTCATGCCATGTTCCGCCGGCATTTGGAAAGCACCGATCGGCGTCCGCGTGAGTACAGCACCAATCTGCTGCTCATGGCGCAGGCTTTTGAGCGGGCCGGGGACCATACCAAGAATCTGGCAGAAGAAGTCTTCCACCTGGTGGAAGGTCGCAGCGTCCGCCATGAACTCAAACGGCGTCAGCCGGAGGGATGAACCCTAGCCGAGCAGCCGATTGCGCCTTTCGGTCTATTCTTCAGAAGATATTGCGGAATCCCCAAAACAAGAAACCTGACAAGACCATGGCAGCAGGCAACGTAAGCACCCAAGCCATCAAGAGATTGCGTACCGTCCCCCATTGGAGTCCCGTGTGATTCGCAGCCATGGTGCCTGCAATACCGGACGAGAGTACGTGCGTCGTACTCACCGGAAGTCCGAACCCGTCGGCTGCGCCAATGGTCATCATGGCGGTAATTTCCGCCGCTGCGCCTTGGCCGTAGGTGAGATGGTCTTTGCCAATTTTCTCTCCTACTGTAACTACGATCCGCTTCCAGCCCACCATTGTGCCCAATCCCAGCGCCATCGCAACCGCCACTTTCACCCAGGCCGGAATGAACCGGGTAGCATGGTCAATATTCTTCTTGTAGTTCGCGATCACTCCCCAGTCTGTTGCCGAAATGTCTCCCTGCTTATTCTTTTGCATCAAGCGGAAGGCCTCGCTGACCAAATACATGTCATTTCGGAAGTTTCGGACGCGATCGTTGGGCACTTTGGCCAATTCGCCAAACAGAACGGTTTCGTTCCCGACATCGCTGACCAATTCGCGTAGCGCCAGCATGGTGTTCGGGGTGAATTCCTTGGTGCGGACATAATCCGTAACTTCGTCCCTAGGATCGCCGATCACCGCGCTCGGGCTCACATACTTGCTCAGCGTCGCTGCCTGCTGCGATACAGCGATAAAATCGTCGGACTGCTGCCTGGTCACGGCGTGGTTCAAAGCATAGGCTGTGGGAACGGTGCCAATGAGGATCAACATGATCAGGCCCATGCCCTTTTGACCATCGTTGGAACCATGGAAAAAGCTGACGCCGGTGCATGTCAGTATCAGAAGAGCGCGGATCCAGAATGGCGGAGGTTCGGTGCCCACGGGAGCTTCGTAGAGAGCTTTGTTCTTGATGATCGCCTTCATCAACTTCAACAGAAGGTAGGCAACCGCGAAGCCCACCAGGGGCGAGAGGAAAAGGGACTTCCCAATGTTGGTGGCCTGTGCCCAATCCACGCCACTCGTCCCGGATCGCGCTTGCATGAGCTGGTTGGCAATGCCAACACCGATCACGGATCCAATCAGCGTGTGGGAACTCGATGCTGGCAGACCAAAATACCAGGTGCCCAAATTCCAAATGATTGCCGCAACCAGCAGGGCAAACACCATGGCGAAACCCGCTTTGCTTCCGACTTGCAGGATCAACTCGACCGGCAAAAGTGAAATGATGCCGAAGGCCACCAGGCCGCTCGAAGTCAACACCCCCAGGAAATTCCAAAACCCGGACCAGACCACCGCGATGTTCGGCTCAAGGGAATGCGTATAAATCACGGTTGCAACCGCGTTCGCGGTGTCGTGAAATCCGTTCACGAACTCGAATCCTAAAGCGACGAGAAGCGCTATACCCAGCAAAACATAGGGCAGGAAAGAACCGCTGTGAACCGTGGAAAGGTCTGAGAGCAAGTGGTACGCGGAATAGCAAACGCCCACCAGCAGGACGAGCCCGAATGCCAGCATGCCTATTTTCCCTGGGCTTCGGCCAAGTTTTGCGTCGAGTGCGGGAGCGGTTACGGTCGCCATTATGTTCTGCTGGAAAGGACTGAACTCCGAGGCCGAGAAGAACTCTTGCTCCGAGTCAGGCGCCACTATAGGGAAGGATTGTTAAAGAAATATGAATATTAGGGAGAATTACGCGGCGGACGGTTCTTTATCGGGGAAAAGATGCCCCCAAAGCAATGGCCGCTCCCGGTAAACATGTAAAATGCTGGATTCCCGGTAACATGCTCTGGAAATACCCCATTAAGGAGACGACCGAATGAGCCGAGCGGGCCACTGGCTGCTTATTGGCACCATTGCTCTAAGTGCTTCCATCGCCGCCGCACAAGCCAAGCCCAACGCCGAACAGGGCATCGGCCGCTATTTGGAGTCCGTACGGCCGCAACCTTCTCTGGTGCTTGCCTTTCTGCGGGATATGCCCAAGGGCGGCGATTTGCATAATCATTTGAGTGGCGCGCTCTATGCGGAAAACTTGATTGACTATGCTGCGGACGACGGTCTTTGCGTTGACCGCACCACATCTGCTTTGATTGCTCCGCCATGTGACGCTTCCTGCGAAACGTACACCAGCAAACCCGCAATCCGTTGTGCTTACCAGGACCATGTGCTTTACAACGCCATCATTGATGCCTGGTCCATGCGTAACTGGAGACCGGGCGACGAATCCGGCCACGATCATTTCTTTTCCACCTTCGATAAGTTCTCGTTGGCGACCCACAACCACACCGCGGACGCTCTAGCTGAAGCTGCATCGCGTGCCGCCGCAGACCATCTTCAATATGTGGAATTCATGCACACTGCTGACGGCGCGCGGTCGGCGCAACTGGGCCTGACGATCGGATGGGATGACGATTTTGCCAAAATGCGGGGAAACCTGTTGGCTGGTGGTCTTGGCGATATCGTCGCAACAACCCGCAAGCAACTCGACGAGGATGAAGCCAAAGTCCGTTCCAAATTGAAGTGTGGTACGGCCGCGGCCGATCCGGGCTGCAAGGTCAGCGTCCGTTACCTCTACCAAGTGTTGCGTGGACTGCCTCGGCAGGCCGTGTTCGCGCAAATCCTGCTTGGTTTTGAGCTAGCCCAAACTGATTCACGATTCGTGGGCCTGAATCTGGTCATGCCGGAAGACTGGTACGTCCCCATGCATGACTTCGATCTGCACATGAGGATGCTCGACTACCTGCATGGCGTTTACCCTAAAGTGCACATCAGCTTGCATGCCGGAGAGTTGGCCATGGGCCTCGTACCCCCCGACGGATTGAGCTTCCACATCCGTGAGTCAGTCGAGCGTGGCCATGCTGAACGCATAGGACATGGCGTGGACGTGATGGACGAAAACGATGCGGTCGGGCTTCTACGCGAGTTGGCCCAACGCAATATTCTGGTGGAAATCTGCCTTACCTCAAACGACGTAATCCTGGGCGTAAGCGGCAATGACCATCCCTTGCCGGTGTACCTGCGCTATGGCGTGCCCGTTGCACTCGCGACCGACGACGAGGGTGTTTCGCGGTCCGATATGACCCACGAATATCTTCGGGCCGTGGAAACCTATCATCTTTCTTATGCCGACCTTAAACGCATGGCGCGGCAGAGTCTGGAACACAGTTTTTTGCCTGGAGCCAGTCTTTGGGCCGACATCAAGTCGTCCCATATAACGTCGGCCTGCGCATCTGATTCCCGCGGTGAAGGCAAAATATCGGCGGCTTGTCAGAAGTTTCTCGACACCAGCGATCGAGCCCGGGTGCAATGGAGTTTGGAAGGAGAATTCTCAGGATTTGAAAAGAAGTTCTAGGTCCCAGATGCTAGAATTTTCCTTCTAAATTCTCCGTATTTCTGACAGCTAACATCTTTTCCATGCAGGACGAATTCACTCGCGCCGAATCCGCCGCCAAGTTTCTGCTTTCGCAGACGCCGCTCTTCCCCAAGATCGGGCTTGTGCTCGGCTCCGGCCTGGGAGCATTTGCGGATGAACTTTCCGAAGCCACCCGCATTCCCTACGAAAACATCCCATTCTTTCCCCGCTCGACCGCCATTGGCCATGCTGGACAAATGGTGATCGGAAAGGCCGGAGACATTCCGGTCGCGGTCATGCAGGGACGGGTCCATCTCTACGAGGGCTACTCGCCGCAGGAAGTCGCGTTTCCCGTACGCGTGTTTGGGCAGATGGGAATCCGCGTGCTGGTTCTCACGAATGCAGCAGGGGGAATCAATCTGGAATATAAAGAGGGCGCGCTGGTCGTGATTGCCGACCACCTGAATCTGCAGGGTCAGAACCCGCTGGTTGGAGCCAACGACGACCGTTTCGGGCCACGCTTCCCGGACCTGACGCGAGCCTATTGGAAACCTTATCGCGAAATGGCGCTAGCCGCCGCCGGCAAGTTGGGAAAACCTGTCTATCAGGGGATTTACGCGGGGCTGCTGGGCCCAAGCTACGAGACTCCGGCTGAGATTCGCTACCTGCGAACTATCGGCGCAGATTTGGTCGGCATGTCAACAATTCCGGAAGTGATTGCCGCGAACCACATGGGACTGAAAGTCCTGGCGATCTCTTGTGTCACCAATATGGCCGCGGGGATTCTTGACCAGGCCATCAGTCACGAAGAGGTCTTTAAGACTGCCGATCGCGTCAAGGAAGATTTTGCAGCATTGCTCCGGGCGGTGCTGCCACAGATTGCGGCCCATATCGAAGAGGCGTCCGAATGAACCCTCGGTTCGTGAGCAGCCTTACGGGATTGCAGCCACGACGTCCTGGGGCCAGGCCATTCGGCGTTCCCAAGCCAGTCACGTTATCCCATCCGGGACCTGTTGTAAGGGACGAGTCGGTCCCGAACGAAAGGACGTACCAGCGAGTCGACGTGCCATTGTAGAACGCGCTGACAAAGTCTGTCGTATTCCCCAAAGGCTCCCCGTAAGGGCCTCGTAACAAACCACACTCAACGAAAACATATCGGAGAGCGGGGAGAGTGGCTTCATCTCAATCTGCTCGGGAGACATGTAGAGCAACGTCCCCTTCTGGCCCCTGGTAGTGTGGTTGTCGGTCATGTGGGCGACGCCGAAATCGATGATCTTGACCGAGTCATCTTCCATCACAAAAATGTTGCTCGGTTTCAGGTCTCGGTGCACCAGCCCCCGTTCGTGCGCGGCCTGCAAGCCCCGGCAAGTTTGCGAAATAATCTGGACGGTTCGCTCAACCGTCAAACGATGGCTGGCGTTCTTGATGAAATTTTCCAGGGTCGTGCCCAACAGCAGCGGCATGACGAAATAAGGTTTCGGCTTGCCGTCTTCCTCAAACTCACCAATATCAAAAATCTCAACGATGTTGGGATGGCTCATCGAGGCGAGCACGTCACATTCTTTGTAAAACAACTGGAGGGACGCAGGATCGGGGAGATCGAGAATGGTTTTCAGGGCGACTTCGCGGCGAATGACGGTGTCATAGGCCCGATAGACCAGGCCCATGCCGCCCTGGCCGAGGACTTGCCTGACCTCGTAACGGCCAGCCAACTTCCGGGGTGTAGCGGGAACCTCCATGGCGTAGTCCTCCCAACTCGGGGAGGCCTTAGAATATTAAAGGTTTTCGGGGAAAAGTGAAGCCCCGGAGCCACCTTTATCTTTGATATCTTCGCCCCGTCAGCGTCCCTTAATTATCAGCGTTTTCAGCGCGTTGCGGTATTCGGCGGGGCTGGGTTGGTAGGCGGATTCCCCGCTCTGACCAACAGTGCAACCCGGGGGAACAGAAAGTGCCCAGTAACGTCGTCAATGACGTTTACCTGACAAGTGTAGAAACCGGGCTTTAACTGCGTCAGGGCAACGTCCAACTGGAACACTGCAGCCTTCCTGTTTCCTGCGCTCAGTTCCTTTGTATCCACCAGCGGTGTCTCGTAAACTTTAACCTTTCCCTGGAAGAAGGCCACATTAGTAAGTACCCGGATGCCCGGCTCGTTCCCGCCGTTCTCGTGGCCCGGATCATAGACTTCGTAATAGAGATAAAGATGTTGTGCGCTGGAAAAGACGTGAGTGACACTGGGAATAATCTCGGAACCTTCGCTCACCAGCGGATTGTCGCTATTCTTTTTCTTGCCGGGTGGCTGGATTTGGCTGGCCAGGACCACCGAACTCATTCTCAGCGGCTGGGCCTTCAAATCAGGAACGGTGAAGTCGGTTTCAAACGACCCCATCCGTCCGGTCTGGTTTTCTCGCACAACAAATTTGAAGTGATACTTGCCGGTGGGAAGAACAAATCCACTGTCGTACTGCACGTTCTTTTGTTTCACCTGCGTCGACGTGTTTACGGCAAGTTTCATCGTATCGCGCATGTTTCCCACGGGGCGTTTGTTGCCGTCGAGGACGAGCCCGATCACGTCCAGGGTCGCTTTGTCCTGATCGCTGCTGCGCACGAATGGAATCTCGGATCCGGGCACGACCAATGAAACCGGCACGAAGAACCGATCGTTACCGATTCGGAAATAACCGGCGGCAAGATAGAGCGGCAAATCGGTGGCCGGCAGGTCAGAGGTGAGTTCCTCTTCAAGCTGGCGTTCGCGATCGTCTTTGTTGGCGTGCTTATAGTCGGCCGGTGCGTAGTAGCCACGACGATACTCCATCTTGACTCCAGGGCGATTGATGCTGACCGTGATCCGGCGGTAACGCCCATCACGCGCGAGATTAGTGCTTTGGTACCCAAGAACGTAATACGTGGACGTATCGTCCTGCACGCCCTTGAACACCTTGCTGAAATCGTTGGAGTCAAGGAAAGCGCGGCCGCCCGTGTCGCCCGCCAGCGTGACGAGGGTTTCCTGCGTGGTGAAATTGGAGTTCAAAGCGTTGAGCGTGGCCTGACCAGAATACGGCGAGGTGCCCCGCAGGCTGGCGTTTTGGGCCTCGCCACCTGTTACCAGGGCTTGCAACCCGCGAATGTCGAGCGTGTAAATCGACATGTTCGCGCGTACCGCGGCGTTGGTCGCCGACTTTAATTCAGACTGGTTTTCAATCCCAGTGCGATCCATGCCGCTGGAAACGTAGATCAATGACTTCTTCTGGTCGATGTGAGACAGCTGCTCGGCCACGGAACGCAAAGCTTCCAGCCTGCGGTCCGTGTTGAAGATGTTGTATTCGGTGTCATCCACGGTGAAGGAACCACCTGTGTCTGGCGTGCCCTCCGTCGTGCCTGTGCTTCCTTCTTCAAACCCCTGCCCAGAGCCTGCGTTGAACGACTGTAATATTTTCTTGAGCTGGGCACGGTCTGAAGTGAAATCCTGATTCAATTGCAAAGAACTTCCTAACGAGACGATGGACACCAGGTCGGCTGGCGCCATTTGCTTGTCCACATAGCTTTCCGCGGCCGTCGCGGCGTGATCGATTTCATCCGGCTGCATGGCGGAAAGATCAAAGAACAGGACGATCAGCCGGCGGTCTTTGTACTGAAGGCTGGCATGGGCCTTTGGATTCGCGGAAGTGGAAGCGCCGGAAGGCTGGGCGTTTTCCAGTGGCTTCACCTGTGCTACATCAAGAGACGGTATAGCGTCTGTGTTTTCAATGTCGAACGAAACAACGTGCTGAGGCTTGCCATCCTCCAGCAACTTGAAATCCTCGGGTTTAAGGTTGCGCACAAAGTTTCCGCTCTTGTCACGCACCGTCACATTCACTAATACGATTTCAGTCTCCGCCCGGAAGGTATAGTCCGGCTGCTGAGCGGGAAGACCGGGACTGAGCAGCGCAAGCTGCAGCAACATCGCCAGGAATTTGCTCAGTGGTCGAGTTGGGCTGGAGTTCATCGCTCGTCTCTTAGAATCGGAACCGCGCAGTCAGTAGGATCGCCCGCATAGCACCGGCCCCTATCACTTGACCAGCCGTGGGCGAATTCAGGCTCGTATCGATGGAAGTGTACTGCGGCGTATTAAATACGTCTGAGGCCGCAGCGCGAATTTCCAAACTGCGATTGTCTTTCATGGGTAGCACTTTGGTCATTGCCATGTCAAAAACCAAACTTCCTGGCCCTATGATGCTGTTACGGCGGGCATCGCCATAGTGGCCGGTTACCGGCTCGGCAAATGCGGCGGTGTTAAACCACTCGCGCCGGCTCGGATTTGGCAGGCTAATAGACTTTCCGGGGACGATATCGGGCCGAAGGGTCCCATTGGTTCCACGATTGACGTCCGCGATATCATTCAGAATTCTCGGCGTGAAGGGCAATCCCGAGGCGATGGTCCAGTCCCCACTCCAGTGCCAGTCGCCGAACAACGCACGCAGCGGACTGTTGTTCGTTAGCCAGCGCCTGTCATGCCCAAAAGGCAATTCCCAGAGATAATCCGCCGTGAATTTATGAGTCTGGTTGAAGCTGGAGAGCCCCCGTTCCGCCGCAATATCGAACGCATTCTGTGCAACTACCGTGGCGCCGCCTCCGATGGTAGAGGCGTCATCAATGGACTTCGAGAAAGTATAGGTGCCCCCCACCGAGAAACCGCCTTGTAGCCGTTTTCGCACCCGCACGGAAGCGGCGTTAGCCTCGGAATCACCCTGAGAGTCTTCCCAATTGAAGGCATCAACATTGGGAATGCGAATTCCGGATGGAATGCGATTGGGTGCCTCGAGAATATCCAGTCTGGTGCCTTTGGTTCCGGTGTAGTCGAGATTCAGTATCAGAGTTGGACGAATTTCTTGCTGAATATCCAGGTTCCTTAATTGGACGTAGCCGAGCCGGTAGTTCGGGTCTACGCCGTAGCCGTTGGTCACGGAGTTTGAGCCGGCGGCCGGAAATCCGTTCTCCAAGGAAAGTGGATTCGTGGATGACTCGATGTTCGTCGCGGTGATGGCAAACGGAGGCTGGAAAGCAAGTTGCTGAACGATTCTCTGATAAGCGCTAGTGTTGTAGTTAATGCCGTATCCCGCGCGAACTACGGTCTTGCGAAGTGGCTTCCAGGCGATCCCCACTCGAGGGGCAAAGTTGTTCCGGTCTGGATGCATCAAAGTCGAGGGATATTGAATTCCAGTGAGAGGTCCAGTCCCCCCGGCCAGCACCGATGCCGCATCTGGTGTTCCGAGCGCCGGATTCAAGACTCCGGGCGTGAGATCGAGATTTGCCAGGCGGTAGTTGAGCTCGGTAAAGGGTGAAACGTACTCATAACGTACCCCGAGGTTGAGGGTCAGGTTGCCGCGAATCTTCCATTCGTCCTGCAAGTACGAATCCCAGGAATTTCCTCGGAAATGGTAGTTGTCCTGGCCCTCTTGCAGAGCTCCGAATTGCACAGAAGTCTGCTGTGGCAAGCCCAGCAGGAAATCTGCGAAATCAAAACCCGTTCCCGGCTGACCACTCTGCGAGGTATTGAGCCCGGTAAACACAAAAGATCCGCGGGGATTTCCATCGGTTTTATTATTGAGGTCGATGCGGCGGAAATCGCCACCCCAGCGCCAGGTATGCTTTTGATGGTTCCAAATCATGTTGTCGGAAAAAGTCAGGGTTTCATTGCGCTGAAGCAGCGGGTTCGTGTCCTGCAGACTGCCAAAATTGCTGAAAGAAAGATTGGGTATTCCCCAATCAAACGGAGTTTGCGAAACGCCCAGAATTCCCGCTTCTCCCGCAATGTTCCGCGAAAATGCGTAAAGATTCTGCGTCGACGTGCGACTCCGGTTGAAGTCCACACGCGCGGTGTTGACCAGCCTGCCGAAGGTGCGAGTGTAAGAGACTGGTACGTCAAAACTACGAGAGGTGGTATTTCCACCAACGCTGGGGAAAGGATTGGTCAGGTTGGCGCTCGTCCCGTGATAGTGGAAACCAATACTCAGACTGTTGCGTGAGCCGCCGCGACCACCACGGCGGGCGCGAGGAGTTGTGGCGCCCAGAGTCCGATTCAGACGGATGTTCAAATCATCGCTATCGCTGATGGCAGAGGTGGCGTAATAGAAGTTCTGCTCAGTTCTTCCAGGAACATTCGGCATTGGAATAAATTTCAGCAATTCTGCCGCCGCCGGATTGATGTTGGTGATTGTATTGTTCGAGAACTCGGTGCTGGTTCCGGGTTCGAAGATCTTCACTTGTTGTCCGAAATCGGGGCCAGCCGGATACAGCACGCCCTCAAAAATCCCGTTACGCTCAGCCAGAGTCGGCACGGTTGAAAATTCGTCAAAGGGATTCTCTCCTCGCGAACCGCTGTAGTTCACAAAAAAGAAAGTCTTGTCCCCTCCGTGATAGATCTTGGGAATATTCAGCGGTCCGCCGATTGATCCGCCAAACTTGTTCTGCTCGTAGGCAGGCTTGGCCTCCGGGGAACCAGTTAGAGAATACGGAGACGCGCTCAGCGCAGAGTCGCCGATGGTGTAATAAAGGCTGCCGTGGGGCTGGTTGCTGTTAAATCCGCGCCCGCGAAAGCCACCACCACCCCCCGGGCCTCCGAACCCTCCGCCAAATCCACCTCCTCCAACCCCCCCCCCACCAGCACCACCAGCGCCACCACCACCACCGAATCCGCCACCTCCGGGTCCACCAGGCCCACTCGCATCGTCAATTCTTTGGCGGAACTCATCGCCACTCAGTTGCCCCATCGGATTCGAAGTATTGCCGGAGACAGCCACCGACTCCGTGGCCGCATTCGGCGGGATCCCAGGCACCGGCATCCCAGCCGGTGCTATTTGATCGGTTCCGCTGCTCGTCGATTCATCGCTGCCCTCCCCTTGCGTAACTCGCAGGCTCTGGAAGCCTCGATTGCCCGCCGTGCGGTTCGGAGCGGTCTGCCTGGGTTCTGGAGGCGGAGCACTGGGTACACGGGAAAGCAAAACAAGTTCGAGATTCACCCGCGCGTTTCGGTTCGCAGCCCCGATGACCACTTCTTGTGTCCCCACGGCAAAGGCGGCCATCTGCGTGCGCACCATATAACGGCCGTCGTCCGGCACTTGCAACGCAAAACTGCCGTCCACGTCAGTCCAGGTGATGACCTTCTGAGCAGTCGCACTGTTGGCGGCTGTAACCGTGACACCGGGAAGCGGCACGTTGCCCGATTTCACCAATCCGTGAATCGATCCACCCGGCGTAGGGGCCGGGGAAAGTACCTGGCCTGCCAACCCTGCGGAAAGAAGCAGACAGAGGCCTGAGATACACGAAAAATGGCGCCGCAGAGACACCGAATGAAGTACCTCTCTGTCCGCATTTTGACAGGGAACCAACTATTCAAACACAGCAGGAATGGCGTCCAGGTAAAGGTTCGGTCAAGGAAAGTAATCTTTTGTAAAACTGGGCTCTCCCAGCTTTTGGCCATTCCTCCGACCGAAAATCGGGTTTGGCAGAATCCTTCTCGCTAGCCGCCGATCACTGATCCTGAATGGTCATTTTGATTGCCCACTGCTTTGACTCGGTTGAAACAGCTCCAGCCGCACACGGTAGGTAACTGAGTCACCGGGCTTCACATTCACCATGCCGGTATCTGCTTTCCCCCACACTTTTCCGTAGGGATCGCCAAAGTTAAATTGGGGCTCGATGGCAACAAAAGACTTTTCCGGGGGAGAGTAGGTTTGGATTGCTTGTACTTCTTTCGAAAAAGCGGTGATGCGTAAACCGTAGTCGGCCGCCGGATCAATCACTTCGGTCACCACACTTCCGTCCGGTTGTCGTTTCAGATCAATAAAGCTTTCATCGAGAAATTGGCCCTTCAACGGAGCGCCACCAGCGGCGGTAAAGTCATAGGCCGTGCCGACGGTTGGAACAATCTTTCCGGTGGGGAAAACATCGTCATAGTTGTTAACGATGACCCGCCGGCTCGCGGGAACATGTAAGCGGGCCTGCTGGCGATCCCCGCTTGGAATTGCAAAGTAGGGATGCCACCCCACGCCAACCGGAAGCGTTTCCTGCCCTGCGTTCTTCACCCTAACTTCCATTTCCACGTAACTGTCCCGGAGGGTTGTACGAACGCTCACGTCGGCGCTCGAAAGCCAATGCCCTCCAAAATTTCTGGCGTGTAGCGTTCCATCGACATGCGATTCGTCGGCGTTGTTGGTGACATTCACATCCTCGAATTTCGCGTCGAGAATCATCCCGTGCATGGCATGCTTTTCAGCTCCCGGGTTCTTGCCTTGCCAGTTGGCAGGCAACGCCACCGGCTTGCCGGCAATTTGGGCTTCGATGGTCTTGCCATCGGCAGAAAGCTTCCCGCGAATGCGGTTCGCGTAGGGCACAAGGATTGCGCCGCCAAGTTTGAATGATTCGTTGCCATAGGGATCATCGGGACCTCCGGCGAGGAGCTTCGCGGCTTCATCCAGCGACGGCGAAGAGATCAAGTTGATCTCCCCCTTGCCCGGCAGATAAGCCCGGATTTGAAAGAGATTCATGCCTCTCCCCGGCAAAACCTGAACCGAGAGGAATTGGGGAATATTAGGAGTCTGAAGGCGCGGACGTTCCAGATTGATCACCGGCTTGCCCCCGACTGAAATCGGATTGCTTTGGGTCTGTGGTTTTTTCTCTTCACTTTGACTTTGCGCCGGTCCGGTCCGTGAGCATCCTGCGAGCAGTAAAGGTAAAAAGAACAATGTGAATAGGACTTTCAGGGTCATAGTAGCAGTCTCCATCCGGCAGAATGAGTCAATTAAACTGTCATGACTTCATCGGCAAATATTCATCTGCATGGACAGCCGTCATGTTATCTGAAATGCACGCCGCGTTGTAAACGATTACACCAAATTCATTTGCTACAATGAAGCTCCTCAAAGCCATTCTCCAGAATCCAGATGAGCATACGAGAGGTCGCCCAGAGGGCCGGGGTTTCCACCGCGACAGTTTCGCGAACCATCAACGGTTCCGAAGATGTGAGTCCGCGTACGGCAGCGAAGGTCCACAAAGCCATTAAAGAACTGGACTTCTATCCCAATACCCATGCTCGCACTCTGGTTTCTGGCCGGAGTCGCATGCTTGGACTGATCATCTCCGATATTACCAATCCCTTTTTCCCAGATCTGGTCAAGAGCTTCGAAGATCAAGCGGTTCAACGCGGCCTGGAAGTGATTATTGGAAACACCGATTACGACGCCAAACGCATGGCAGGTTGCATCCGGAGAATGGTCGAACGCAAAGTAGACGGGGTCGCCATTATGACCTCAGAAGCGGATCCGGATCTGGTAGCGGAACTCACGCGCCGGAACATTCCCACGGTATTTCTGGACACCGGGAAGACGGGTCCACGGAGTGCCAACATTGTTATCGACTATGCCCAAGGCATCCAGGAGGCGCTGCAGCATCTTTTCCTGCTGAACCATCGACGAATTGGGTTCATCACCGGCCCGTTGAACCTTGAGTCGGCCCGCACACGTCATGCGGCTTTCCTCTCGGGAATCGAAGCCCCTGGGGCTAGCGATCGGGAGCTGATCCAAATTGGAGACCACAGGATCGAAGGCGGCGCTATCGCCATGAGGAACTTACTGCGATTGCCAGTACCACCAACCGCCGTCATCGCCTCCAATGACCTCTCCGCCATAGGAGCGCTCGGTACCATTCACGACGCAGGACTGAAAGTTCCCGAGGATATTTCCCTCATCGGCTTCGACGATATCTCGTTTGCCCGCCTGACTCAGCCTGCGCTTACGACCGTACAACTCTCACGGACACAGCTCGCCATCGCAGCCTTTGCTGCGCTGGAAAAACTCATTCGCAAAGATGGTTCCCAACCCATCGACTACACAATTCCTACCCACCTCGTGATGAGAGGCTCGACCCGATCCCTCTGACGAATTCCACTGAGTTCGCTGGTTTGTCTTCCTTGTTCAACAGAGCTATCCATGTCTCGTGTCGCCGCGGACTATCGCGGCACAATATCTCCGATCCCGGATCGTAAAGTGGTGATTCCGACGCAGATGCACACCAAGAATGACGGGTTGAAGGTAGATCGTGGACTTGCAGTTTCCCAAGTTCGGTGGAAAATATCGAGGTTCTTGCGCGAATATGCGTTTCGTATGCGGGCGGCTACATTCGTTTTCTGCTTGCTCTTATGTTGTTGGGACAAGCCGGAGCTCGACCCTCTATTCTGTATTGTCTGGCGATCCACCCTGGGGCGGCTCGGCCACGCCCGACCCCATCACTTTCAAGGACATTGCTTCTCTCTCCAAGTTCTCCTATATCTCAAACAATGGTTTCACCGGCCGCAAATACTTTCCTCAACCCATGTGTGGTGGTATAGCTATCCTCGACTATGCCAACGATGGCAAGATGGACATTTTCTTCACTAATGGCGCCCAGCTGCCCGAACTGAAAAAGACTGACTCCAGCTTCTACGGCTGCCTTCTTCGTAATCGCGGCGACGGCACGTTTGAAGACGTCACAGAAAAAGCTGGTCTGACTGGTGCCGACTTAGGCTTCAGCTTTGGCGGGGCTGCTGGAGACTACGACAACGACGGCCATACTGACCTATTCATTTGTGGCGCTGGGCGTGACACTCTCTACCATAACAACGGTGATGGCACCTTTACCGATGTGACAGCCGGTTCCGGGCTGGACAAAAAGCCGAAAAATCTTCTAAGCGTCGACGCTGCCTGGTTCGACTATGACAATGATGGCCTGCTGGATCTGGTGGTTTCTGAATACACTTACTGGAGTCCCGAGCTAGACCAACGGTGTTCCGCCGGTGAGCATGAAACTTACTGCAATCCGCGTATTTATCCCAGTGTCGCGCAGCGGCTGTATCACAACCTGGGGCACGGTAAGTTCGAAGACGTTACCGATCGCTCCGACTTCGGCGCCGTTCTCGGCAAGGGCATGGGTATCGCAATAGCCGACTTCAACGGCGACGGACTAATGGACGTTTTCATCGCCAATGACACCCAACCCAACTTTCTCTTCCTGAACCAGGGCAACGGCACTTTCAAGGAAGTAGGCCTGGCGTACGGCGTCGCCTATAACGACGACGGACATGACGTGTCCAGCATGGGCGCCGACGCCAAGGATTTCAATAACGACGGGTGGGTGGACCTCTTTTATAGCGATCTGCAGTCACAGGTGTTCGCTTTGTTCCTTAACGAAAAAGGACAGTCTTTTCGTTACCACTCCCCTCTGTCGAACATTGCCCGGCTCAGTCAAACGAAATCCGGCTGGAGTAACGCTTTTGTGGACTATGACAACGACGGCTGGAAAGACATCTACGCCGCGAACGGCGACGTAGAATCCGATGTTGATAACGCAAAGCAGCACCATACCCTCTGGCGAAATATGGACGGCAAGACCTTCGTGGATGAGTCGGAAAACCTCGGCCGGGACTTCCTGCACATGGGCTTCCAGCGCGGATCCGCGGTGGCTGACCTCAACAATGACGGCTTCCCGGACCTGGTTGTGACCTCTCTTAACGAGCGCCCTCGCATCCTCATCAATTCCGGAAACAATGGCAATCACTGGCTCTCGATCGAGACCATTGGCCATCAGAGCAACCGTGATGGCATCGGCACGAGGATCAAAGTCACCACACCCTCGGGCCGGACGCTGTACAACCACGTCACCACCAGCGTCGGCTTCTTGTCGTCCAGTGATAAACGTGTGCACTTTGGGCTGGGCAAAGAGACCGAGACAGCAACCATCGAGATCCGCTGGCCAAAGGGGGCCGTGCAACTCCTTCACAATGTGAAAGCTGACCAGTTCCTCAAGGTGGATGAGCCACAGCAAGCAGAGCACTCTCGACCGCGAACCGTACCGCCTGGGAGGCGCAATTAGGGCTGCCGCAGCAATTGCCGAGCAACCCGGGCAACCTGCCCCGGATCCTAAATAAACGGCGGGGAGATGTTCTTCCCGGCGAGGAAGGAACAGGGCCATGAAACGCGTCGGCATACTCGTAGCGTTGCTATTCTTGGGCGCAAGTCTGGGCTTCGCCGCCCAGCAGTATCCCGCAACCGGGATGGTGTTGAAAGTGGACGCCCCGCATCGGGCTTTCGTCGTCTCGTGCCAAAGTATTCCAGGCTTCATGGATGCAATGACCATGCCCCTCGACGTGCGCGAGTCCGACGAGCTTAAGGGGCTGGCTCCGGGTATGACAGTGGAATTCACATTGGTGGTAGAGCAGGATTCGTCTTACGCCAAGAATGTTCATATCAGGCCCTATGTGAGCCTGGAACAAGATCCCCTGACCGCCCGCCGGTTGAAGCTGATGAACTCAATTGGTGAGCCTGCCTCATCCTCGGCGAAAGCTTTAACTAGCGGCCAGGGAGTGCCGGATTTTACTTTGACCGATCAGAGTCGTCGTCCCGTTAAGTTCTCACAGTTTGTCGGGAAAGTTGTGGCTATCAACTTCATTTATACGCGCTGTGCTTTGCCTAATTACTGTTTCCGCATCTCCAACAATTTCGGGGCGCTGCAGAAACGCTTCAAAGGACAGCTGGGCCGGGACCTGATATTGCTTACCGTAACTTTCGATCCGGTACACGATCAGCCTGAGATTCTAGCCAAGTACGCCAGCACCTGGAAGGCCGACCCGGAAACGTGGCACTTCCTGACTGGGTCCGTGCCTGACGTCCAGCGTGTGACCGACATGTTTGGCGTGGATTTCTTCCCCGACGAAGGTTTGATGAACCACTCCTTGCACACCGCGGTCATCGATCGCCAAGGGAAATTAGTCGCGAATATCGAGGGCAACCAGTTCACGGCGGACCAACTCGCCGACCTGGTGCAGACTGTTCTGAGCGGAGAAAAAAGAAGGTAAGCGGGAGTCAACGCATGAGCAATTCGGTACGGAATCTTGCGGTCATTCTGTACACTCTGCTTCTATTTTACGTACTGGGGCGCGCTCAAACTGCGTCCCGGCGCCTTCTTCGGCGCCAACTGCGGGAGTGGCCGCCCAGTCAGAACAATCGAATCCAGCCGCGGTATTTCATGCGGAAACGCGTCTGGTTATTGTTGACGTGGTGGTCACTGACAAGCATGGCAAACCAGTCACCGATTTAAAGAAGTCTGACGTTACTCTGCTCGAAGATGGCAAGCCGCAGCAGGTCCAGCTTTTCGAGCCGCACATCCCTCGGGCACAGCCAAAACAATTGCCAAAGATTGACCTTCCGCCAAACCAGTACACGAACCTTCCCATGCAGTCACCCGGCAGCTCGCTAAACATTATTCTGTTCGATACCGTCAACACTCCGATCGCCGACCAGGCGTATGCCCGGCGGCAAATGATCGAGTTCGTGAAGGCGCTACCTCCCGGCAAGCCAGTGGCCCTGTTTACCCTTGGCCGTCAGCTCCGAATGATTGCGGGATTCACCACCAATTCTGAAGAACTTGTGGCTGCGGCAACCAAGGTCCGGCCGGCGCTTCCTCAGCTTGATGAGCAGAACTCTATTGGGGGCGAGCCTAATGGGCCATCGGCACCACCTAGCTCGACGGTTTCTTCTGGCCCTCCGGCCATGACGGATTTCATGAGCCAGTTTCTGTTTCAGGAAGAAGCATTTCGCACTGGTGATCGTGTACGAGGCACGCTCGACGCTTTTAACCAGATTGCCCGGGCGGTTTCCGGCTATTCCGGAAGGAAGAATCTGCTGCGGCTTTCCGAAGGATTTCCCATCACTCTCCAACCAAACAACTCCGCCAGCGCCAGTTCCCTGGGTACCCTGCGCAGTTACTCTTCGATTCTGCAGGAGAGCTCCACGCTGCTCTTTTCGTCACAGATTTCCGTGTATCCCATCGATGTGCGCGGTGGAGCGCTGCGCGGTGGACGCCGACTATATGCCAGGTACAACACCATGGATGAAATCGCCAAGCAAACAGGGGGAAAGGCCTTCTACAGCAACAACGATTTGAAACTGGCCATTCAGCAGAGTATCGAGCGCGGGTCAACTTACTATACCGTGGCCTATGTTCCCGAAAATCGAGACTGGAATTCCAGTTACCGCCGCATCAAACTCAAGTTTTCTCGTTCTGGCTTGAGCGCAGACTACCGCCCGGGCGAAGGTAGTTGTCGCTTGCGAGATTACCGCCTGGCAGTAAAGATCGTGGAACTCAATTCGCCGAAGCCAGCACATCATCATAATAATTGACGATGGCCCGGTGCGGCTTATCTTTTAATCCTTTAAGCGATATTTTCTGTTCGAAAGAGCTGTTGCCGATCAGTCGGGCACGCCCCAGGAAATTGACGGAACCATCGGCGAGTTCGAGATAGATCGGAACCAGCATGCGGAAATTGTCATCCACTCCGGATTGCGTCAATTTGACACTGAAGACCACATTGCCGTTGGCATCGGTATCGAAGTTTGCGAAGTCAAACCGGTAAGTGGGCAACACAGTGCCATAAACATACTCGTTGAAAAACCAGTCCATTGATCCGTTGCCAAAAGACTTCATTTGGGCATTCATGTGCTTCTCGACCATGGCCTTAAAGTCTTCAGTGGTGGCCGCACGCCCGGCGTAAGTCTTCACAAAGTCTTGCATCAATTCCTTGAAGTTCTGGTCGCCATCCTGCCGGTCCCACAACATCATGCGAATCATGTGCAGGATATACGCGCCCTTGGGATAGATGAGATGAGCGCCTATGTTCCCGGTCTTGCTGTTACTACTACGGTATCCCATGGTGACCGGACCCACATCAATCGCGCGAAAGCCATCGGCATTCCTCTCCGTAAGCGACTTTCTCTCCTCATCCCAAAAGTTGATGAACTCCTTGTGACTATTTTTCCCGTAGGCGTGTTGCAAGAACAAGGAAGCTGAGAAGTCCGCGAATCCCTCGCTCATCCACTGATCGCGATAGGATTCAAAGCCCACCGTTTGCCCCCACCACTGATGGGCAACTTCGTGTGGAGTAACAACTTTCCAGTAAATGTTGTCAGCGAAATCAAGCCCAAGCTGGTGGCGCACAGTGGCGTCGTAAAATGAGCAAATCGGTAACCATACCAGGCCCGGCCAGGACTGACCGTAGTTACAGGCAGTCTGCTGGGTGAGGTTTAGCCGCTTGAAAGTCAAAGGGCCAAAGTATCCGGTATAGAGGCCGATAGCGAACTGTGCTTCCGAGAGCGGCTGCTTCATCATGCTGACCGTGCTCAGGTTGCCCATGGTTCCACCCCGAAGCCCCTCCGCCCAACTAGGCGGCTCTTCGTTTGCGTAAGCCGCAATCAAAAAATCCGGCGAAGTCAGCTTGGCATCTTCTTCCTTCATCCTGCCAAATTGAAGGCCAGCCATGGGCTGGGCGACATCGCTTTTCCACACAGTGACGTCCTGGCCACCATCGGTGTCTTCGCTTACCAAGCTGCCCGTCGCAGCCATTTTCATGCCCTTTGGAATACGAAAAGCCAGGTCGTACTTGGTATAGTCGCCCAGACCACCGCCCTTGTTCGGATACCAGTCCTCGCGGGCGATGGGGTAGTAATTGCCGCCGCCTTCGTTTGTGACTGCGTCCTTGCCGCTGTAGGCCGTGGTGATCGTGCACTTGTCACCCATCGACAATGCCTTCGGCAGGATCACATAGAAATCGCGATCGTCGTTCTTGTCCTCTTGGATAAAGGAGAGGGGCTGGCCATCCTGCGCGTTCACGCTCTCCACTCGCAGGGTCGGATGAAGGTTAAACCCTACGACGCGCAGTCCAGGGGCCAGTGAAACGAACGTTGTGCTGGCCTTGCCTGTGAGGTGCGCATTTTTTTCGATCGTCGTATCGAGCTCCTGGTGCTGAATGTGAATCCTGGAGTTTGGCTCGGCCCCTGCTCCCAGGCCACGCCGGTACTCGGAAGAAAGCTGAAAAGAAGCCCAGGTTCCTGACTTATTGTCTCCGTACGACATCAATTCAACTTGTTCGGGCGCCACCCCGGGAGCACCATTCGGATCCATGAAATACAGCAACTTGTCGTCATAGTGCTTGCCGTGGACAAACGCCACGAAAAGCCCTCCCTGTTGCCCATTCAGCAGATCTTGCAGAATTCGCGCGCTGAGATTGTAGTTCAGCTTCTTGCGGGTCGTGTGCTGGCTATCTTCGAGTAGTCTGGCATCGCACCCGCCAGAGGCGGGGGTGCCGGATATCTTAATTTGTTCGTAGGTCGAGTCCGTGAAGCGCAGCGCGAGATGGGTGAAATCTTCGCTGAACTTATCGCCCTTGGTCAGGCGCATAAGGCTGATGATCTCATTGGGCGAGGGTGGATTGAGAGTCATGTTCCCGTCGCCGACAAACACCGCTCCCGTCACCCTCCCTTGAACCGGCGCGACAAAACAAACCATGCCCGAACGGAAAAAGAATGTCGCCGCATCTCGTTTGAGTTCCAAGTTGTTAACGGTGACGGCCTCAGCGCTCAGCCCGATGTTCGCAATTGCTGATAGGTGGCGTCGGAATTGGGCGCTGGAGCTTGTGCATTCTGCCCGTAAGTGGATGTAACCATTACCAGTAAACAAACTACAACGGCTACGCACTGCAGGCGCATTCGATACGGCATAAAAGGCTCCCTCTGGGGGAAGGAGAGCCGCTATTATCCCTGAATAGCGCGGAAATACAAGGAGCGAAACGAGGGGAGGGTGGCTGCCCGATTGGCTAGGCACGCGGCCTTTCTGCCCAGCTTTGTCGCACTCCAGCCAGAAATTTCTCTTTGTCCGCTCGCATTTGCCGGACCAGCGCCCGGTTGCCGGTATCTTCGTGCGCCGCGGCCCAGAGCACCATCTCGGTGAGCACGGGGGCAAGGTCGATTCCTTTCGCGGTCAGCAAGTAAATTAGCTTTCGTCCGTCGGTTGGGTCTGGTTCGGCAGTGATGATTCCATAAGCCATCAATTTCCGCAGGCGATCCGCCAATATATTGGTCGCGATTCCTTCGTAGCACTCCAGGAATTCCTTGTACGTCCGGAATCCCTGTAACATCATGTCGCGGACGATCAACAGCGACCAGCGATCGCCCAACATCTCCACGGACGCGTTCAGTGGACATCCCGACCGCCGTCTGGCTCTACGCTTGCTGGGCATATTTTCAGGGTAACATATTTTTACTTGCAATTAGCAAGTAATATACGGTAGAGTTTCCCGCTAAACGAATTTCAGCGGCGCCGAACGAGAGGAGAGTGCTGTGGAACTGAGTCCTCACCTTCACTTCAACGGTCAATGCGAAACAGTTTTAAGTTTTATGAGAAGTGCCTGGGCGGCAAAATCCAAACCGCGGAATGGCGCAAGAAAATTCTTCACGCCACCCTGATTGTGGGTAACCAGGTATTGATGGGCGCGGACGTTCCGCCGGGCAGGTACCAAAAACCACGAGGTTTCTCGGTAACTATCGGGCTGAACGACACGGCAGAGGCAGAACGCATATTTCATGCGCTGGTGGAAAACGGAACGGTGACCATGCCGCTCCAGGACACATTCTGGGCAACACGATTTGGTATGCTCGTCGATCAATTCGGTATACCGTGGATGATTAACTGTGGGAAAGCCACCTAGGAAGGAGTGAGGCATGAGCAAGGTACGGGTTCTGGTGGGCACGCGCAAAGGCGCGTTTGTTCTGACGTCGGACGGCAAGCGTGACAAATGGGACGTCAGCGGGCTGCATTTTGCAGGCTGGGAGATGTATCACCTGAAAGGATCGCCGGTTGATCCGAATCGAATTTACGCTTCCCAGTCGAGCGGGTGGTTCGGGCAGCTGATCCAACGGTCGGACGACGGCGGCAAGACCTGGCACCAGCCCGGAACGCCGCCGGGAGAACCGTCCGTCCCCGGCCCGCCGAAGGCCGCAAGCAACAAGTTCGTTTACGACAAGTCTTCCGAAACCGGCAAGCCGCTAACCACGCATCAGTGGTACGACGGCACACAACATCCTTGGGAGTTCAAGCGGGTGTGGCACCTCGAACCATCACTCACCGATCCGGACACCGTTTACGCCGGCGTGGAAGACGCCGCCATCTTCCGCTCGACTGATGGCGGCGAGAACTGGCAGGAGCTCTCCGGATTGCGTGGTCACGGCACTGGTCCCAAGTGGCAGCCGGGCGCCGGCGGGATGTGCCTGCACACGATCATTCTTGATCCGAGTGATCCGCAGCGAATCTTCATCGCCATTTCCGCAGCGGGCGCCTTCCGCACCGACGACGCCGGCAAGACGTGGCGACCGATCAACCGCGGCCTCAGGTCCCAATACATCCCCGACCCGATGGCCGAGGTCGGCCACTGTGTTCACCACATCGCGATGCACCCCTCGCGTCCGGGTGTGCTGTTCATGCAAAAGCACTGGGACGTTATGCGCTCCAACGATGCCGGCGACTCGTGGCACGAGGTCAGCGGAAACCTGCCGACCGATTTCGGGTTTGTGATTGATGTTCACGCGCACGAGCCGGAGACCATCTACGTCGTCCCGATCAAGAGCGACGGGGAACACTATCCGCCCGACGGCAAGCTGCGCGTGTACCGCAGCCGCACCGGCGGAAACGAGTGGGAGGCGCTCACCAAAGGCCTTCCGCAACGCGACTGCTACGTGAATGTGCTGCGTGACGCAATGGCCATCGATTCGCTCGATAAATGCGGCGTGTATTTCGGCACCACCGGCGGTCAGGTGTACGCATCGGCCGATGCGGGAGACAGCTGGGCGCCCATTGTCCGCGATCTTCCAGCCGTGCTTTCTGTCGAGGTCCAGACGCTGGCGTGATTCCGAGAGAGCTACTGTGAGTCTGCCCCCGCAGGAGCAGGTGAGGATGGTGGGTTCGCTTGTCCCTGCGAAGGCTTGGGCACGGCGGCCACGGTCCTGGCGATTTGGCCAACGACCAACCCGAGTGGGTCGGTCCCGTCATGTACCCGACGCACGAAAGCCACTCCTGTCTACCAAGTCATATCTCGGAATGCTTAGATCCGGGCGCGGTGCAGGGTTGAAATTGTGATACATCTCTGCATTTTTGTCCCAAACCTGGGTCCAGTCCATCTTCTGCTCGGTGATGAATCTTCTCCACACCTCCTGGTCTGGAGAATCCTCTTCCACACTGATCAACGTGAACTGGCTTGGAGGAAAATAGTGCGCGAGCTGCCGCATGGCAGGAAGCACCCGCATGCAGGGACCGCACCACGTCGCCCAATAATCAGCAGCACGAAGCGACCGCGCAGAGTGTCCGAAGCAACCACGCGGCCTTCGCCGTCGGTGATATTGAACGCTGGAGCGAGTGCTCGTGGCGCGACTGGGAGGTCACGCTCGTAGGCGGGGTTTTTCGCGGCAGCGTCAATGAAACTTTTAAACGCCGCCGCGCCCTCGCCTTCGCGTTTCTGACGCAGCAGAGCATTTCCCAGGTTGAAGTACGCAGTGTCAAATACCGGATCCCGCTTGGCCGCCCGCTGGAACGATTCCTCGGCAGCACGCAACATGTCCATGTTGGCAGTGCTCTCCGCGGACTCTCGCAGCCAGGCCGTGCCGATGAGATTGTAGGCCTCAGCGCGATCATGGGCAGTGGAAACAAGTTCCAACACCTTGGCCTCACGCTGGCGCGCGGCATCAAAGTGGTCCATCTGCAGATCCGCTATGGCGATCCCAGCGTTGATCTCGGCAGAGTGCAGTGCGCCCAATTTCTCAGCCTGCTCAAAGTGCTGCTTCGCTTCTGCGTATTTGCCCTGCCGAATGGCGGTCTCGCCATTTTGAATTTCACGATCGACAGCACTATTTTCCGCCGCCCCGGTTTGGGCAATGGCACAAAGAATGGAAAACAGGAACATGAGAACACTGCAGGCTGGACGGCAAACGGCCATGGTGTTTTGGGCTGGGCCCGACCACAGCTTACGTTTGCGCATGGACTGATTCAAGTGTCGGCCCCGCACATCCCGCACATCGCCTTCCAGACGGGGCTCGACTGTCGCGGGACGGCGACGCAGTACTCGTTTGATGCATCATGAATTTTGAGGCATCATGAATGAAGATATGAAAGGCAAGGTCGTCGTTATCACGGGTGCGACGTCAGGCATCGGCCAGGTGGCCGCCGAAAACCTTGCTGCCCTGGGCGCGCGCATCGTCCAGGTCGCTCGCGATCAAAGGCGCGGGCAGGAGGCTTTGGAGCGGCTGCGCTCTCTCTCTCCTGATGTCGCTCACAGCATCTACTATGCCGATCTCTCGCGGCTGGGCGAAATGAATCGTGTAGCCTGTGAGATCGCCAACGCCGAAACCCACATCGATGTGCTGATAAACAACGCCGGCGCCATGTTCGGTTCTCGCCAACTAACGGAAGACGGCCTGGAACTCACATTCGCTTTGAACCACATGGCCTACTTCGTTCTGACCCACGGCCTGCGGGAGCGGCTGGTGGCGTCGGCGCCAGCCCGGGTGGTGAATACGGCCTCGGATGCGCACCAGGCTGCAGCGCTCGACCTCAACGACTTGCAATCAGCCGAGGCATACCGGGGAAATTCCCTGGAGTGGCTGCGCTACGGAGGGCCCGGTTTCAAGGTTTATAGCCGCTCGAAATTGTGCAACATCCTTTTCACACGCGAACTCGCGCGGCGGCTTGCCGGCACGGGAGTGACCGCCAACTGCCTGCATCCAGGTTTTGTCGCGACTCGCTTCGGAGATCAGACCGGCGGCCTAATTTCCTTTGGCATTCGCATTGGCAAGCGCTTTGCGCTTTCCCCGCAACAGGGCGCGGAGACGCTGACTTACCTTGCGTCCTCACCCGAGGGGGCCAGCGTGACGGGCGAATACTTTCACAAGTGCCGCCCCATAGCGCCCAGCCGGGAAGCGCAAGATGACGCGATGGCTCAACGCCTGTGGGCAGAAACCGCCCGGCTCGCACGCCTGGAGGATTAAGCAACCATCGTCCATTCGGCCGGATCGTTCAGGTACATATTGTCGAGTTCAAACGATTACATTGATCTAACTAAAATATGATCCGAGTTGCACTCCCACCCCATCTGCGAAACCTGGCACAAGTTCGCGGCGACGTCGAGCTTGAGGTCGCCGGCCCGATCACGCAGCGCTCGGTGCTCGACGCGCTCGAGGCCCGCTATCCCATGCTGCGCGGCACCATCCGCGACCAAGTCACACTTCAGCGCCGGGCGTTCTTGCGCTTCTTCGCGTGCGAGGAAGATCTGTCCCACGAGTCTCCGGACGCCACACTGCCCGACGCGGTCGCGTCAGGCGCAGAGCCCTTTATCGTCATAGGAGCTATAGCTGGCGGCTAAGCTCCACAACCCACACGTAGCGGCGGACGCCCTCGTCCGCTCATCGATGAGTCAGCCCGGGTGCGCCATGTCTCGCGTCTTCTCGCGAGAAGTAGGAGGGCGAAGGATCGGTTTTTTCAGCTATACTTCCATCGAGAAGGTAGGCCAGCCCCCGGGTCGCCAGACTTAGCCGTTCCTGGTACGGAGTCACGCTATGTGGGCTTCGGGCAAATCGCCGAAGTGGTGTCAATCGGTATTGATGCTGACCTTGGTGGTGGCGACTTTTCTTGCCCAACAGTCGGGCCAGTCACAAGCAGCTGCGGCCCAAAAGCAGGTCAAGTCATCCGGCGACTCAAAATCCAACCAACCGGACTTCCAGTAGGGCCTGCCCACCTTCAAGGTGACTACGGGGATTGTCATCGTGGATGTTGTGGCACGAGACAAGCACGGCAATCCGGTGCGTGACCTGACGGAAAAGGATTTCCAAGTATTTGAGCACCTCGACTGGATCCGAAGAGTACCCCAAAAAATCGCTTCTTTCCAGGCAGTCAATATTTCCGGCGTCTCGACTCCGGAACCGAAGGAAGCCGTCCGTGTGCCGGCCGGCGTTTACACCAATAGGGCGGCGGCTGGAGAGATTCACGTGCGGCCGGTCATTCTGCTGATCGACGAGGTGAATACCTACCTATTCATGTATCCGGGAAAAATGCAAAAAATCAAGGCCGAATACAATCGCCTATACCCCAAAGGACGAATTGACTTGTGGTGCAGGATACTTCAGATAGCGATGTTTGTTTTCTTAGCGCTCACCGCGATCGCAGGTGGTTTCCTGAAATCGGTTTTTAAGTGAGTGGCGCAGGTGCCCCCATTCACGAAACCGGAATCTTCTGCTAACTCCAACACCGAAACTACTGCGTACATTTCCGTACGTGCACCCTTGTAATCACAAAATGTTCCACGGGGAACATTTCTCCATTTTAGGCGCGGCAGTCACCCTAACCTTCGGGTCGATTCCCGGACGATCAATCGGGGTTCCAGCAAAATTGACTCTGGCGGGACAAGAGATTTCGCATCCACCAGGCTGATCGCCAGGCGTGCGGCCTGTTCGCCGATGGCGTCGCTGCGCTGGTCAATGCTGGTGAGGGGCACACGCAGCAAGCTGGCATAGTGCACGTTACAACAACCGATCAGCGCAATGTCCTCGGGGATTCGCAATCCTGCCTCAAAAATCGCCCGCATGGCGCCACTGGCGACAAGATCATTGTGGCAGAAAATGCCGTCGGGCCGCGGATCCAGAGTCAGTAGCTTTTTGGCTGCGTCGTGTCCGGATTCGTCAGCAACTGCATCCATCTCTTCAGCATTCACAACATATTCTGGTCCCACAGAGAGATTATGTTGGGCGAGAGTGCGCTGGTAACCCTCCAATCGAGCCAATGCAGTGCTGATCCGTTCACGGGTAATGTGAGCCACAGTGCGGCAGCCCACTTCAATGAGATGCCGGGTTGCAAGAGCGCCCACGGCGGCGTCGTTTACTCCCACAAAGTTCGCCGACAGCCCCGAAAAACTCCGGTCAATCAGAACGTAAGGAAGGTTGTGTTCCTCCAGGCGACGAAAGCTTTCTTCCGTCCACTGGGACGAAGCTACCAATAGCGCGTCCACGCCTCGGGCGATGAACTGATCGATGACCTGCCGTTCTAACTCAGGGCTTTCGTCGGAAGCGGAAATCACCACCGTATATCCACTCTTGCGAAGAACTCCTGACAGGCCCCGGGCGACTTCCGCAAAAAATGAATGAACAAGATCGGGAACAATCAGACCCATCATCTTGGTGCGGCCGGTCACCAGGGCCCGCGCCGATAGATTCGGCCGGTAATTGAGCTCTTTGGCGCGTTTCAATACGCGCGCCTTGGTTTCGCTGCTGATGTCTGAGTGATTTCGTAACGCTTTCGAAACCGTAATCACCGATACCTCAAGGTCGCGGGCAATGTCTTTCATTCGAACTGACATAAAAAGTCAATTACCTGATAATGCACTCATACTCGTGGGCAATCCCTGGCTCAGGAGTTTGCCGTTGGCTATGTTGATATTGTAAGCGTTTACGGCAACCAGTAATATTCCTCGGGCGAGTTTACAAAACGCTGCAAAGACTATTCGTAGAAAGACGCTTGCGTTCAACCCATGGAAAAACTACGATCCTCTGCAATCCGATTCTTACAGTTTGTGCTGCTGGCCTTCGCCACAGCTGCCCACGCTCAGTGGACCCCGATGAATCCCGTTACTGCTGTCCAGCAGCAACAGGACGGTGTGCTGTTCACCATGGGTACGGGTTCTCTCAAGTTGCAGGTGTGTTCAGATTCCATCATTCATGTGCTCTATTCGCGGACTTCTTCTTTTGCCGAGCGTCCCGATTACGTCATCGTCAAGAAGACCTGGCCCGACACGAAGTGGACCATGCAGTCCACAAATGATGACGTCACTCTGGCGACCTCGCGATTAAATGTGGTTGTTACCCGAAAAGATGGCGCCATCACATATAGCGACGTTGACGGCAAGCAGCTCGTGCAGGAAGCAACCAGAAAGCTGATGCCCGTGAAGATGAATGGCGAGGACACTTATCGCGCGGAATCCTTCATCAACATCTACGGTTCCCGGGAAGCGCTTTATGGACTCGGCCAGCATCAGGCAGGGGTTTGGAATTATCGCGGCGAGTCCGTCGATATTTCACAGGACAACACCAATATTGCGGTGCCTTTCTTGGTCTCGAGCAAGGGCTATGGGATTTACTGGAACAATGATTCCAGAAGCAAATTCAATAATCGCTTTGCGAATTATATGTACATCACGTCCGAAGTAGCCGATGTGATCGACTATTACTTTTTCTACGGCCCTGATCTTGACAAGGTCATTGCCGGCTATCGGGAACTGACCGGGCAAACGCCCATGTTCGGCAAGTGGGCCTACGGCTTCTGGCAGTGCAAGAACCGCTATAAGTCGCAGGCGGAAATCCTCGGCGTGGCCCAGAAATACCGCGACTTGCATATTCCTGTGGACGACATCGTGCAGGACTGGTTCTGGTGGAACCGGAAGGGCCAGTTCGTCTTCAACAAGAACTATCCCGATCCTAAAGGCATGGTGGATCAACTGCATCGCTTGAACTTCCATTTGATGATTTCGATCTGGCCATTCTTTGAGCCGGGATCTACGAATTACGACTACATGGACAAGCAGGGATGGTTCGTCGACAAATTCAAGTACGCGAAGCCGCCTTATCACACCTCGGAAATGGCTGTGTACGATGCAACCAATCCCGAAGCGCGAAAGTATTACTGGGACGAGGTAAACAAGGGTTTGTTCAGCATCGGCCTGGATGCCTGGTGGATGGATACCACGGAGCCGGAGACAGAAGGTCAGGAAGAAAACATCCTGCTCAATCACAATCTCTCTGCTGGCAGCGGCAATCGATACGTGAATGTCTACCCCTTGTTGGATACTGGGGCCGTCTATCAAGGGCAGCGGAGTGCGTCAGACCAGAAGCGGGTGTTCATTCTCTCGCGCTCGGCGTTCTCGGGTTCGCAGAGAAATTCGGTCACTGCTTGGTCGGGCGACATCAATTCTGATTTCTTCAGTTTCAGGCGGCAGATTCCGGCGGGTTTGAATTTCGCTCTTTCCGGAATCCCCTATTGGACGACCGACATCGGCGGGTTCGTCTTCGGAAGTCCCAGCGACCCTGCTTTTCGTGAGTTGTTCATACGCTGGTTCCAGTACGGCACATTCAATCCGGTTTTACGCGTCCACGGCACTCGCAATCCCGACGAGAACGAGTTGTGGTCATATGGACCCGACGCGCAGAAGATTCTGGTCAGTTTCGATCGCCTGCGCTATCGCATGCTGCCCTACATTTATTCGCTGGCATGGAAGACCACGAGCGAAAGTTACACGCCGATGCGTCCGCTGGTAATGGATTTCCGCACCGACGTGCGGGCAGAAAATATCGGCGATCAGTTCATGTTCGGGCCGGCGTTCCTGGTGAATCCCGTCACGGAACCAGCCGCTACCACGCGGAATTTGTATTTACCCAATGCCAAGTGGTATGACTTCTGGAATGGCACAGCCACCGACGGCGGCCGCGCCATTGAGGCAGCTGCCCCGATTGACCGGCTGCCTCTCTATGTTCGCGCCGGCTCAATTCTGCCCCTCGGGCCGGATGAAGAGTGGGCCACCGAAAAGCCTGCGGACCCGATTGAACTGCGCGTCTACCGCGGCGCCGATGGAGATTTCACGCTCTACGAAGACGAGAATGACAACTACAACTACGAAAAAGGCGTGTATGAGACGATTCCCTTGCACTGGGACGATGCCCGGCAAACCCTGACCGTGGGCGAAAGGAAAGGTCAATTTCCTGGCATGCTGCAAGGTCGTACGTTCCGCGTGGTATTTGTTGGCGAGAACCACGGCGTAGGCATCGATCCGGCAAATGGACCGGATAGAGTCGTGCAGTACTCGGGAAAACAGATCAGCGTAACTCCTTAGTTCATAAGTTCATAAATCCTGGGAGTAGCGAATCGATCAGGGATTTAATTCTCGCCCTCGAGTCTCTGGCAAACGTAAGACGCCGAGCACCATCAGCGCATAAGCAGCCAGCGAAAAAACGGCAATGGCCTGCCCAAGCGGAATGTGATTGCTGAGGTAGCCGACAAGCGTCGGAAACAACGCGCCGACACCACGACCGGAGTTGTAGGCAAAACCCTGGCCCGAACCGCGAACTACAGTCGGAAAGAGCTCCGTGAAAAATGCACCCATGGGGCTGAATGAACCGGAAGCAAAGAACCCCAACGGGAAACCCAGTATCAAAACAGCCGAATTACCCATCGGCAGGCTCGTATAGAGCCAGACTGTCAGGAAAGAGAATCCCGCGAACAGAATAAGAGTGCGCTTGCGCCCCAGCCGATCCGCCAAATACGCACTAACGAGATAGCCTGCAAATGAACCGAGAATAATGACGAGCAGATAGCCGCCTGTGTTCAGCACCGACAGTCCGCGTGAGTCCTTGAGATAAAGCGGAAGCCAGGTAGTGACGGCGTAGTACCCTCCTTGCGCACCCAGGGCCACGAGTGAAGTAAGCAGGGTTGTGCGCAGAAGCGCGGGTGCGAAGATTTCGAGAAAGTGGCTGGGTTTAGGCGTGGCTTCATTGCGAGTTGCTTCGAATATCGCGGGTTCAGGAACATATCGCTGGATGTAGAAAACCAGAAGCGCGGGGAGAATGCCGATCCAGAACATCGTTCGCCATGCAAACGCAGGGGGGAAAACAGAGAAGGCGATGGTGTAGCTAACGGCGGCAATGCCCCAGCCAATCGCCCATCCGCTCTGCACCGAGCCGACAGCTTTGCCGCGATGCCGGGCGCAAATGGTTTCGCCCATCAGCACCGAGCCGACGGCCCACTCGCCTCCAAAGCCGAGACCCTGAAGTCCGCGAACGATGAGTAATTGATCAAAGGAATTCGTAAAGCCGCTCAGGAATGTGAAGAACGCAAACCAAACAATAGTCAGTTTTAGCAAAGTAACGCGACCATAGCGATCGGCGGCTAGTCCTGCGAGCCAGCCTCCCACCGAGGAAAATACGAGTGCAGACGTGCCGAGGAGACCGGCTTGCCCTTTCGTGATATGCCACAGGGTAATCAGGCTGGGGACTACGAAGCTATAGACCATCACGTCCATGCCGTCGAGCGTCCAACCGAAGAAGGTAGCAAACAGCGTGGAACGCTCGCTAGGAGAGAGTTGAAAAATCCAGGCCCGACCGGGAGAGTCATTTATCACCGCCTCGTCCGGCCTGCTTGTGATCATGCGGTCTCCTGAGAATAAAACGCTGGGCGTGAGTTTCTCATGCACCTACGTCTTGAGCACAACTATAATCTGCGAACTGAGACCTGTCTTCGGGAGTAGCAACTAAGTGCATGTTGCAATCGATACCGGTGGAACCTTCACGGATTGCGTCTATCTGGAAGACAGCGCATTGAAGCTGCTGAAGATCTTTTCCACCCCAGAAGACCCGGGAAATGCTGTGTTGCAGGCCGTGCGGGACATTGCGGCTTCGAAAGTTCCCGAGGTCAGGCATGGGACTACCGTGGGCACGAACGCAATGCTCGAGCGAAAGGGCGCGCGCGTCGCGTTTGTGACAACGGCGGGTTTTGAGGACACGATCGCGATCGGACGGCAGGCGCGGACGAATCTCTATGATTGGTTCGCGACTCCGCCGCCCTGCATCGTGCCTGCTGAATTGCGTTTTGGAGTAACTGAACGGACGACCTCGGAGGGTCAGGTGTTGGGGCGTCCCACGGCAGCAAAACTCGGTGAATTATGCGAGAAGATCCGCGCTAGTGGGGCGGAAGCGATTGCGCTATCACTGCTGTTCTCGTTCGCGAATCCGGAAAATGAAATAGCGGTGTCAGATGCGCTGAAGACATTGGGCTTGCCTTTGTCGGTTTCGCACGTGATTTTGCCCGAGTTTCGCGAGTATGAGCGCAGTTCGACGGTGACGGTAAACGCATATCTGGCGCCGAAGGTAGGCAGTTATCTAAGTGCGATCGAAGCTGGACTGCAAAAAATGTCAAGCGACTCCCGCTTTGAAGTAATGCAGTCTTCGGGCGGGACCATCTCGGCGCGGCTCGCGGCGGAACAGCCGGTGCGTACCGTGCTCTCGGGTCCGGCGGGCGGAGTCATGGGCGCGTATTTCGTGGCGCGGCTTGCCGGATTCAACAAGATCATTGCCTTTGACATGGGCGGAACGTCTACCGACGTTGCGCTGGTCGATGTGGGCGACGGCGGGCCAAAGGGGACAAACGAATCCGTCATTTCGGGAATGCCGATCAGCGTGCCGATGTTGGATATTCATACGGTTGGTGCTGGGGGAGGATCGCTGGCCCGGTTTGACGATGCTGGCATTTTGCACGTCGGTCCACAGTCGGCGGGAGCGAATCCTGGGCCGATCTGTTATGGGCGCGGAACGCAGCCGACGGTCAGCGATGCAAATCTCGTCCTGGGCCGGCTGGATCCCGATCATTTTCTCGGCGGGAAGGTGCGGCTGGACTGGGAGCGCACGCGGACTTACATGGAGAAAGCACGGCAGACTATGGCTTCGGTGGAAGAATTCGCTGAGGGGATGATTCGGTTGACTGAAACTGCGATGGAAAAGGCGATCCGTGTAATCTCCGTAGAGCGAGGATACGATCCGCGGGAGTTCGCGTTGGTGGCCTTCGGCGGCGCCGGTCCGCTGCATGCTTGTGCGCTGGCGCAGGCTCTGCGAATTCCGGGGGTGCTGGTGCCGAGAATGCCGGGTGCGCTTTCTGCGCTGGGAATTCTGCTCGCAGACACGGTCCGCGACTATTCGAAGACCGTGATGGTCAATGCCAAATCCAATCTGGAGCCGCATTTCGCTGAGCTTGAACACTTCGGCACAGAGGAACTTCGCAAGGAGGGCCTTCGCAGTATGGCGAACCGCTCCGTGGACATGCGTTATGCGGGACAGGGTTATGAATTGAATGTACCGACAGGGCCGGACATGCTGCAGAGCTTTCATCAAGCACACCGGCGACGCTACGGACATGCCGACGAATCAAGAACTGTCGAGGTTGTGAACGTGCGCGTTCGAATGACCGTCGCAGCTCAACCAGTGGAGTTTCAACAGAGGCCGCTGCGTGGGAGCAATGCCAAGCAGGCGGCGATCAACTCCCGCAAGGTGATCTTCGCTGGGAAACGCCTCGATACTCTCGTCTACGATAGAGACCGGTTGCAGCCGGGAGACAAGTTTGCCGGACCAGCCATCGTTACCGAGTACAGCGCTACGACGGTTGTCCCACCAGGATCGACGGCGAACGTAGACACATATCACAATATTGTGATCGAGGTCGGCTGATGCGATCAAATCCTGTCGAACTCGCGATTTTTCAGAGCACGATCCATTCGGTTGCGGAGGAGATGGGAGCCGCGCTGCGCCGGACTTCGTTCTCTCCGAACATTAAAGAGCGCCGGGATTATTCATGCGCCGTATTCGACGCAGCGGGGCATGTAATCGCGATGGGCGACCACATGCCCGTGCATCTTGGGTCCATGCCGATGTCGGTGCGTGCGGCCATCGACCGGCTCGACTTGGGGCTGGGCGATATGGCGATCTTGAATGACCCCTACGCGGGTGGGACACACCTGCCAGACATCACCATGGTGCTGCCCGTATTCAACAATGGCGATGCTGTTCCGATCTTCTATGTTGCTGCACGCGCTCATCATGCGGATGTCGGCGGGTTCTATCCCGGCTCCATGGGGCCATGTCGCGAGATCTATCAAGAAGGAATCCGGATTCCCCCCGTGAAGATCATGAAGGGCAGGACAATGAATAGCGATGTTTTGGACTTGCTGCTTAGCAATGTACGCACCCCGGTGGAACGCGAAGGCGATCTGACATCACAAATCGGAGCATGCAGGGTGGGTGAAGCGCGGCTGCACGAAATCCTTGTTAAGTATGGAATTGGTGACATTCATAAATTAACGGCGGACCTGCTCGATTACTCCGAGCAATTGGAGAAAGCGGAACTGGGGCGCATGCCTGCAGGTCGATTCACTGCGGTGGACTATCTCGATAACGATGGGTATTCGGAGACGCCGATCGAGATCAAAGTTTCCATCGAACTCGATCCCAAAGCGCAGAAGGCCAAAGTAGATTTTTCGGGATCAAGTGGGCAGGCCAACAGCAGCATCAATGCCGTGTACGCGATCACGTACTCCGCGGTGTATTACGTGTTTCGTTGTCTGTTGCCAGAACAGGCGCCGGCAACTGCGGGCATCATGCGTCCGATTGAAGTGATCGCCCCCGAGGGGACCATCGTGAATGCGCGTATTCCCGCACCAGTCGCGGGTGGAAACGTAGAGACTTCGCAGCGCATCGTCGATGTGGTTTTGAAGGCATTGGCCAATGCGATTCCGGACCGCATTCCTGCCGCGAGTTCTGGCACCATGAACAATCTCACCATCGGCGGAATCGATCCGCGTACAGGCGCGCCTTTTGCGTATTACGAAACCATCGCCGGAGGCATGGGTGCGCGTCCAGTTGCAGACGGTTTGTCGGGCGTTCACACGCATATGACAAACTCACTGAACACACCGGTCGAGGCGCTCGAGTACGCTTACCCATTGCGGGTCACGCGCTATAGTTACCGGCCCGGATCGGGTGGAGATGGCAGGTTTCGCGGAGGCGATGGGCTGGTTCGCGAAATCGAACTGCTGGCGGATGTTCAGGTAACCTTGCTTGCCGATCGCCGGAGATTTCACCCCTACGGACTTGCCGGCGGCAGCCCGGGCGCTGTCGGACGAACAACGTACATCACGAAAGATGGAGAACGTGAGCTGCCGGGAAAGTGCAGCATCAGCGCGAAGAAGGGCGACGTAATACGGATCGAGTCTCCGGGCGGCGGCGGATGGGGTACCGCTCTCAAGACGTGAGCGCCTTCATTGAAGCTGGCTGCGACTATCAGTTGATCCCCGCGGGCCCACACCGTAAGACTGCTTCCAATAACCCTGAGCCGCTGGAGGCAGTTTTCAATCCGCGAGAGGAGGTCTGTGACCTTCCGCATGTCTTGCTCACTCAGCGCGTGGTTCCAAGCGGGCATTCCGGTATAGCGAATACCGCTGCGAACCACGTAATAGGCATGCCATTCGGGATCGTCGACGGGATCGAGAATGAGCTGCGGTACGGGCGGATAAAACCAATGTTGCACAGGGCTCGGCTGATTGTCGAGCGTGCCGTGACAAACGGCGCAATTCGTTAGGCGTAACTGCGAGAGCTTGGTGTGGCGTCGCAGGGCTATCGAATACAGATGGTGTCGGTTAGACTTTGACGGGCGCGTTTTCGATGCCGACACGAAGGCAGTTCTTAAACCGTGTGCCGTCACTGCGGCGAGCGCATGGATTGGCCCCTTGCTGGCGGCAGGCAGTTACCGTCCCAATGTGCATTTCCCCACGCAAGCACACGAGCGTATCGGAGTCGCGGCCTGTTCATCCCATGAGTTTATTGTGGGGGTCCGCCAACCGGCACTAAACTCTTTCATGGCGCTCTCAAACCTCAAGTGCTAAACTGTCCCAGTTAGTTCAGTTCCACGGCACCTGAAACTCCCCTTTAGGGCTGGTTTTGTTCGTCAACGTTCTCCACGGAACGCCAATACTTTATCTAGAGGAGTGCGAAAATGAATTTCCGCCGGCTGAATACTATTCTCAGTTTGGTCGTTTGGGTTGTCCTATCCACTTCGACGTTGGCATTCGCCAAGACCCCAGTTCGAGGGTCTTCCGGTAACGGTGTGAACAGCGACGCTCCCAACTGGAATCTGCTTGGCGCTACTCAACCGCTAAGCCTGAGCGCGAACGGCAAGAAGGTGTTTGTGACCAGACAGATCATTTGTTTGAACCAGGACGTCGAGGATTCGCTGTCCAGTCCCACCCTCTCTCTCACGGGAACCTGCGATAGCGGAGTGTACCTGCATATCTTCCAGCTTAAATCCACGTCCACCAACGTGACTGTAACGTTCGGACAGTTGGTAGGTTTCGTCGCCGATGCGACTTTTGGCAACTACGGAGTGATGATTTGCGACGACAATGATTCGCAAAACGGCAATACTCTTGAGCTTTGCACCACCGATCCCAACGATCCCAATGGAAACAACATTCCGGACATCACCTTCACGGTCGCAAAGAACAAGACGTCAGTGAGTTTTGTGATTCCCAGCTTTCCCAGCTTTCCGGCCGGGCTTGATAATCAGGGACAAGGGCTGACGATCTTCGTGATAACTCAGCAGCCTCACCCTTTGCCGATACAACTTCCGAAGGTCGCGATCAAGTAGCGTCTGTCGAGCCTTGAACGAACGTTTCTCGCAGCACTCAAGACCGACCCTTAAGGTCGGTCTTATTCTTCGTCGCCTTGCGAGCGATCAGCAGGAAACCGGCGTCCCTCGCATCTTTACTCAATTGGTCAAGAGTCGAATACGCCAAAACCGTGTCTCCTATTAAACCTTGGGCTTCGGCCTGCGCCAACCGGGCGGAAAATTCAACCCCGACAAGCTTGATCCGTTGGGCGCGATTCAAGGTCTCTTGCAAATCGCGCAACGCCTCCCTGGCTTTCCCGGTTCTGGCCAGCACCCGCGCGGAAGTAATCTCTAGAGACAGTTTGGCGGGTTGGTCTCGTGTGGACAGAGTCCGGGCCTTGGCGATTTCCAATTGGGCATCAGAGAGTTTTCCCATCCCGATCAACGATTGGACCATCACGTCGCTGGCCGCTGTTTCCTGGTCGGCATCTGTTTCAGCATGGAACTCGGCGGCGGCCTCTCTCGCCAAGGATTCCGCCTTCCCTAGCTGACTTTGTTCCAGGGCCAGTGTTGCTAGCGATACCTGGCTAGCTGCAATGTTTCCCTTTTCCCCCAGCTGAGTTCGAATGGCAAGCGACTCGTCGTAATTTGTCTCGGCTCCCGGCAAATCATCCTGCGCCAGTAAGACTTCTCCCAGTGCCACCAGAGAGGATGCTGTCTTACTCTTTAGTCCAAGTTCGCGAGAACTGGCCAGCGACGTTTGCAAGTTTTTTTGCGCTCCCGCGAAGTCACCCTGGAAGAAAGAAATCGTTCCTAAATTGGTGAGCGCATCGATCACGCTAGCCTGGTCTCCGGTTTGAAGGGCGGTATCCACAGAACTCTCCAACATCTTCTTCGCGCTCACAAAGTCACCCTGCAGCATAAGATTCGCAGCGATGTTGTTCTGGGCCATCAGCGCGTCATATTTATCGCCGACCCGAACTGCAATAGACAGGGCTTCGTTGTACTGCGTATTGGAAGCATCCAGTTCCTGCTGGTAGGCCAGCAGATTTCCAATATTGATCAAGGCGCCCGCAATGTCGCCTTCTGCGCCAATCTGACGGGCCAGGGCCAATGCCTTTTCGTGCATGCTCCTCGCTTCCGCAAGATTGCCCTGGTCTGCGAGAACGTTCGCCACGCACGTCAAACTTTTGGCCTCGCCCCGAAAATCTCCCGCCGCGGCTAGGGTTTTACCCGCTTGCGCTCCAATCGTCTTCGCTCGACCGGGCTCTCCGAGATTGCGAAGGGCCCAGCACTGTTGAAGCAATGCCTGAGCCTGCAGAAACCTGGCGCTAAGCTGCTTTGCTTTGTCCCCGGCGCGAACCGCCGCGGACTGCACGCGTTTGTAATCGGAGAGCGAGTCTGCGGCCCGCGCTTCCGCCAAGTCGATGCGTGGATCATCTTGCTGAGGGCGAGGAAGTTGGCGCAGACTTTCAATTGTGATCAGAGCGTCCTGGCCGGCACCGGCAGAAACCTGAGCATCCGCCAGGCGCAACCCATATTCCAGATCATCAGGAAAAAAGGTCCACAATGACTTGTAGAGGTCGACGGCTTTGCCCCACTCGCGAATGGTCTCGCGGTACTCCGCCTCAATCGACAAGCTGTCCTTACGCGAGAGGTTCTTCGACAACTCGAAAGCCCGCTTGGCTTCCTGCCTAGCTTTGTCGTCATACCCGAGTTGGGTCCAGGTAGCGGCGAGTGCGGAGTGTGCTAGAACGTTGTCCGGATCAGCAGCCACGGCTTTTTCCAGTAGATCGCGGGCGGCGAGGTGATCAAACGAACGCAGCTTGCGCAACCCTTCCGCGTAGAGCCGGGCAGCGTCTGATGTTGCGGGCTCACTGGCTCGCACCGCGGCGGCTTCTGCGGATGTGATCTCTCCCGCTCCGCACTTCTGTCGTAGCGTGCCACCCACTCGTTTGACCAGATCGAGAAATCGCACCTCGGTCTCACTGTCTGAAACTGAAGCTATGGTTTCGCCGTTTGCGGCGTCCTGCACTCGCAAATCCACGCGAACCTGTCCCCCAATGTCCAAGTAAGAGCCCCGCACCACGAGGTCGCTGCCTAAAGTCTTATAGATAGCGGATAGCGTTTCTGGCGAGAGAGTGTCCGTATCGGGGAGGGAATGATCTGCGTTCATCCGGGCTACGTTCTCACCGGGGACGGTGCGCAGTTTGTCTCCCGCCGAGAGTTCCGTGGTCAACATCTCAGCCAGCGCGTTGGAGAGCCAAAGTTGCTCAGGACGGCCGGATAGATTCTTGAAGCCGAGCACCGCTACGGAGCGGCGTCCCGCTCCAGGGGTGAGCGCTGATTTCGCGGATTTTCCGCTGTGCGCAATATAAACTGCTAGCGCGGTCGCTATGACGACAGACATCACCGCCCCAATAGCCACCAGCCTGACGCGGCGATCACTTATCTTTAGTGGGCGTTTCGCATTGGTTGTTCCCGCTTTCGCTCCGCTGTCGATGGCTTCTGGCTGGATTACATTCCCTGCACCGCCTGCCCACGCCGACGATCCTGAAGAAACGGCTGCTCTTTCCAAATCGACGCGCAACTCCTTTGCGGATTGATAGCGGTGCCTCGGATCCTTATCCAGAGACTTCAAGATGATATTTTCCAAACCGGGCGGGATCCGCGAATTCAACTTGCTGGGAGGCTCAGGACCCTGGTTCAAAATAGCGTCAATCAGCAGTGGTCCATTGCTTTGGGGAAACGGACGCTTTCCCGTTGCCATTTCGTACAGCACTGCGCCCGCCGACCATATATCGCTGCGGAAATCGAGGGGCTCGGCCCGTAGTTGCTCCGGTGCCATATAAGGGACCGTGCCGGTAATATCCTGATTGCTGGTGACCGTTACCGTCAGTCCAAGATCGCTAGCCCGTGGCGCGAGCTCGGCCAAGCCAAAATCAAGGATCTTCAGACGTCCGTCGGGAGTAAAGCGAAGGTTTCCGGGCTTAAGATCGCGATGGACGATTCCCTGCTGGTGCGCAGCGGAGAGCCCCTGAGCCAATTGACTTCCAAGCTCAACAACTTCCTTCAGCGGAAGCGGGGTCCGGCCAATCTTGGTATCTAGGGTAATGCCTGGTATGTATTCGGTGACCAGAAAATCCAAGCCGTTCTGACTTCCGAACTCGAACACCATCGCAATATTCGGATGGTTGAGTTTCGCCAGGGATAGAGCTTCTTTCCGAAAACGCTTTCGGGCGGTTTCATCGGCCAGAATTCCAGCAGAAAGAACTTTGAGCGCGACATCGCGTTCCAGCTGTTCATCGTGGGCACGATAAACAACTCCCATTCCACCGGCACCGATTTGTTCCACTAATCGGTAGTGGGACAACCTGTCACCAATCATTGGCTGGTGCCTCTTTGCAGGTGCAATCTTAAGGGCTGCTGGAAAGGCGCGTCAATGAACACCGCGCACCTGAACAGTTCCAAATCGCTGTCAGCGCAGAGCCCGTACTGATGCAGAGAAAGTATTCCAAGTTAGATCGCTACTGATAGCCCGATCGTCAACGCCAGCGCCACCACTGAAATAATTGTTTCGCAGATGGACCAGGTCTTTATGGTTTGAGCAACACTCATGTTGAAATATTCCTTGACCATCCAGAACCCACCGTCGTTCACGTGGGAAAAAAGCAGCGATCCCGCTCCAGTTGCAATGACAAGCAGCTCGGGCCGGACTCCCGTGATGTGCAGGGCGAGAGGCGCAACGATCCCGGCGGCCGTAGTCATAGCCACGGTGGCTGAGCCAGTGGCAAGCCGCACCAGAGCTGCGACCAACCAGGCCAAAAAGAGAATCGATATATGAGCATGGAGCGCAACATCCACAATCGCCTGCGAGGTGCCAGTATCCTGCAGAATCCGGCCGAAACCGCCGCCAGCACCGATGAGCAGCGTGATGGTCGCAGTAGGAGCCAGGCATTCATTGGAAAACTTCAATATGGTCTCGCGCGTGAAGCCACTCATCTTCCCCAGAGTGATAAAGCTAACGACCACAGCAATCAGCAGGGCGATGTCGGCGCCGCCGATTAAATGCAATATCGTATTGACCACACTCTTCGGCGCGGAAAAGACATCGGCCCAACTGCCGATCAACATCAACACCACCGGCAGCAGAATCGTTGCCACGGTCAAACCAAAGCTGGGCAGGTTGCGCTTCGGAGTATCGTCAATGAACTGAGCGGCGATTGGATTATCGGGATCGAGCTGAATGTGCGGTGCAATGAGTTTTGCATAGAGCGGCCCAGCGAGGATGGCCGTGGGGATGCCGACCAGCATCGCGTAGAGAATCGTACGCCCCATGTCGGCGTTGTAAGCGGCAACTGCCAGCATCGCAGCCGGATGCGGCGGCACCAATCCGTGGACTACCGAAAGTCCGGCGACCATGGGGAGGCCAACCAGAACCAGTGACGTACCCGTACGCTTGGCGATATTGAACGCAATTGGCACCAGCAGCACAAAGCCCACTTCGAAAAATACAGGCAATCCAACGACGAAACCAACGGCCACCATTGCCCATGGCACTCGTTTCTCACCAAAGAGCCGGATCAATGTGTGTGCAATGCGGTCTGCTCCACCCGACTCCGCCATCATCTTGCCGAGCATGGTGCCCAGACCCACCACAATGGCAATGTGCCCCAGGGTAGCGCCCACCCCTGTTTCAAACGACTTGACAATGGTTTGCGCCGGCATTCCCGTGACTATCGCCAGGACGAGCGACACCGAGAGCAGCACGACGAAGGGATTGATCTTGAAGCGCGCGATCATGACAACCAGCGCGATCACCGCACCCAACGCGGAGAGAAGCAGAAAGGCACCGTGGCTATCGATCATCGTGGCACGCATCTCGGTTTCTTTCTTGCAAACAATCAGAACAACAGAAAATTGAGAATGGTGGCCTCTTAAGGTATCAATCCGTGGGCTGCTTGTACGCGACGCAATCTATCTCCACCTTGCAATCCACCACCATACTGGATACCACGCAGGCGCGTGCCGGCGGATTCTCACCGAAGTATTCTCTGAATACTTTGTTGAAAGATTGGAAATCGCGAGCATCATCGATCCACACACCGCAGCGCACCATGTGCTCCGGAGCGTAGCCCGCTTCCTTCAAGATCGCCAGAAGATTTCGTATCGCTTGATGCGCCTGAGCGATGATGTTGCCCTCAACTACTTCCCCGTTAACCGTGGGGACCTGGCCAGAAACATAGAGCCAGCCATCGGCTTCCACCGCCCGAGCAAATGGAAGGTGCTGGCCTCCAGTGCCCTTACCGCCTTCAGCGCCGTGGCGTTTTATGCTCATCTTGAGTACTCCTTCTAAGCATTTGAACTAAACGAAGAACGAAATTCCAATAACACTTGCTCGCGCTCCGGATTGCAGGGCCGAGGACTGTCAAGTTATGGACTGCCGCGGCAGAAAGCGACCAGCTCGCTGGCCGGTCACGGCCTGGTTACGATACGACAAAACGCCGTTGACCCAAACTGCTTCGATGCCTTCCGCCACGCGGGCTGGATCGGCGAAAGTCGCAACATCTCGCACCGTTTCGGCGTTAAACAACACCAAATCGGCGCTGTTACCTTCCCGCACCAGGCCGCGATCAGTCAAACCGAAACGCTGTGCTGGCAACCCCGTCATTTTACGGACCGCCTCACTGAGTGAAAATAACTTCTGTTCGCGGCGGTAATAGCCAAGCACCCGGGGGAACGTTCCCCAAAGGCGCGGATGCGGCAGCGGATCATTGGGCAGGCCATCGGAGCCGATCATCGTTCCTGGGTGTCGCAGGATTGTACGCATATCGTCTTCAGAAATAATGTGGTAAATCGCGCCCGCTGGCTGCAGGCGGCGCGCCGCTTCGATCTGGGTGACATCGCACGCCTTGGCAATCTGCGCAAGTGTTTGTCCAGCCATTTCAGGATGCGGAGTCGACCAGGTGATCGTGATCGTAGCGCGTTCGTCGACGTGACGCACGTCGAGGGTGCTGGAGCTGGCAGCATACGGATAGCAGTCGCAACCAACCGTTTGGCGACCACGCGCTGCGTCGAGCGATTGCAATACTTCGCCGCTGCGTCCCCAGTTATTGATCCCAGCACATTTCAAGTGAGAAATTACTACTGGCACCTTGGCATGCTGGCCGATGCGGAATGCTTCGTCCATTGCCTGCAGCACTGTTTCGCTTTCACTGCGTAAATGAGTAGTGTAAATTGCGCCTGCCTGAAACAATGGTTCGGCCAGAGCCATCACTTCTTCAGTCGAAGCCGAGTTGGCCGACAAGTACGCCAGTCCAGTGCTCAAACCCAGCGCTCCGTGATCGAGTGACTCACGCAGCTGAGCACACATGCTCTCGATTTCTGTCGCGGCTGCGGTGCGATCGAGACGATCCATATGATTGTTGCGCAGGGCCGTATGACCTACGAGAGCCGCCACATTCACAGCTGGTTGCACAGCATTGACTGCCGCAACATAAGCGGAAAAAGTAGGGTAACGGAATGCATGAGCATTTCCTAATAGATTCATCGGATCTGGCAGCTCGCTCCTCAACTGCACCGGCGCGGCGCTGATTCCGCAGTTTCCAACGGTGACTGTAGTGACGCCCTGTGACAGCTTGGGCAGCATCTCCGGATTGTGAATCAGATAAAGATCGTCGTGGGTATGAACGTCTATAAAACCGGGGGCCAGTACTTTGCCTTCGCCATCAATGGCGTTCCGTGCGGAATAGCCATCTAATTTGCCAACGGCCTGGATGCGATTACCATCGACGGCGACGCTGCCAGTTTGTGGCTCACCGCCGCTGCCGTCGAGGATCTGGACGTCGCAAATCAGGGTGTCGCAAGTGGGCACGTCGTTCTCCTGAACCACTCTCTCAAAAAATTGGCAAAGCCGCGCAACAATCAGTGTTCATCGCTCAGGTGGAACAGAGTTATATACACTTTAGGTAAGGAAGCATCGACGAAGCAGCCTATTCTACCGGAAGAACCTATGGATCGAGGGATGAAGATGCGGACAGATGCCAGAACCGTCGAGCTGATCTCCCCACTCAACAAGGGCCTCGGCCCCATGGATCGAGCGCTCACCTTCAGCGAGATCCCGGATCTGGGATGGCAATTGCTACACGAGGATTTGAGTCTGCCTACTGCCGTTCTGTATGAAGACAAGCTGGCGCACAATTTGCAATGGATGCAGGAATTCGTCGCTGCCTATGGAATCAGGCTGGCGCCCCACGGTAAAACCACAATGGCTCCGAAGTTATTTGCCCGCCAATTGCAAGCCGGAGCATGGGGCATAACCTTGGCCACCGCTCATCAAACTCGGGTTGCGTACGAACATGGAGTTGGCCGCGTTCTGATGGCCAATCAATTGGTAGGGAAACAGAATATGGCGATCATTGCGCGCTTGCTTGAAGACCCAGAATTCGAGTATTTTTGCCTGATCGATTCTGCCGAGCAAGTAGAATCGCTGGCCAGCTTCTTCCAGCCTCTTAAACGGCGATTGAATGTCCTGGTCGAATTGGGCGTCGACGGCGGTCGCACTGGAGTACGCGATCAGCAACAGCTAAACGCGCTGCTGTCAGCCTTACCCCGCTGGCGCGATCACATTTCTTTATGCGGCGTTGAGGTATACGAAGGCATATTAAAGGATGAACCCTCCATCCAGCAGTTCTTGCAAAGAGCGGTCGACGTGGCCCGCGGATTAGCCAAAGAAAATCGCTTTGATCGTGCTCCCATCATTCTTTCGGGGGCCGGTTCTGCCTGGTATGACGTGGTGGCGGACGTATTTTCCCAAGCAGACATTGGGCAACCAATGGAAGTGGTATTGCGACCAGGCTGCTATCTGACCCACGACGTTGGCATCTATCGCGAAGCCCAACAGCAGATTCAAAGCCGCAATCTGATCGCCCAACGCATGCGTTCCAGTCTCCAGCCAGCACTGCAACTGTGGGCGTATGTTCAGTCAGTGCCAGAGAAAGGCAAAGCCATCGTGGCTTTGGGCAAGCGCGACGCGGCATTCGACGCCGGCTTGCCAACTCCCGCATTGCACTATCGCCCTGGCATCCCAGCACCAGTGACTGCCCCCTCCAACTGGAAGCTAACTGGCATGATGGACCAGCACGCCTACCTGCACATTGCCGAAGGCGACGACATTCGAGTTGGGGACATGATTGGCTTTGACATCTCGCACCCCTGCCTGACCTTCGACAAATGGCGCTATTTGCCAGTCTTGGACTCCGGCTATCGGGTCATTGACGTCATCCAAACGTTTTTCTAGTGGAAATTGCCTCCTGTAGCCTACGGATTTCCACAGTAGCCCGTTCGAGCCATTCACAAGGATTAGTCAAAAAGGTAATGTGGTGTTGAACAGTTTTCGGGGGAGGGCTGTTCGGCGAACGTCCCATGACTCAATGAGTCTGGGACGTTTTCGTTTTGGTACTGCGACAACCCTCAGACCGCCACATTCGGTCTCGATCGGGCCCTGCTTCTGGTTTCACGTTTGCTTTCTGTTTCGACGCAGTTAAAATTAGGCCGCGCACCTGGGAGCCGCCTCGGCGATGCCAGATCCTCAAGAAACGGTCTCTACTCCTCCCGTCAGTCACGAGCTAACCGGCAATACGGTGGGGCGTTTCTCCGTCACGGGGCGCATTGGCGCAGGTGGCATGGGGCAGGTCTATCGAGCGGAAGACACCGTGCTGAAGCGGGTCGTTGCGATCAAGCGAATGGCGCCACAGCTTCAGTTCGAAGAACGTGACCGCGAAAGATTTCTGAAGGAAGCCCAGCGCGCTTCCGCCCTCAATCATCCGAACATCGCTGCCATCTACGACGTGCTGCGGGAGAAAGGCGAGACGCTCCTGGTCATGGAATCCCCTCCGCCGCCGATGGCCCGGCCTTGTTCAGGGACTTCGCAGGTACTTCAGGTCTGTCCGACTTCCCAGGCCCGTTCGTCATCGGCGTACGTCCTTAGACTTCCCGATGCGTCCCAAGGCAACAGCCGCTCTGGGTGAACCTGGGATCTCCCGGTTCCCGCGCGAGGTGCTTCCGTACGTGCACGGGGTCTCTGACCGCGCGGGACTCCGGTGCACCTCGCGATATCGGCGCACCGGATGGGGCCTTCCGCATCTCCTTACGGCGTCGGCGTCCCGGAGTGATTGTCTTACGCGGCTGAATACCCGGCCCGCACGTTCCCTTGTCAACGCTTCGACGCCGCCCTCGCGAGCGGCTCCGCATGACTCAGGGCCGATGTGGGTCGCTACTTCACATTCGTATGACT
>Ga0182024_10002299_pt1 | contig 47770 bp, 40 predicted proteins | sample P32metaG_FD_120480 | JGI IMG/M metagenome (GOLD analysis project Ga0182024, IMG submission 120480) | Permafrost microbial communities from Stordalen Mire, Sweden - P3-2 metaG (Illumina Assembly) | ecosystem: Environmental > Terrestrial > Soil > Wetlands > Permafrost | place: Sweden: Stordalen... | reverse complement strand
ACCCCATCGCTTCCGCTGCCACTTCATCATCGCGCACAGCGATGAAACCGCGACCGTAAGTCGAATGCACCATCGAGACGACGACGTAAATGCAAACCACTGCGACCGCAAACACACAAAAAATATTCGTATAGGCCGGGATGCCGTTCAGGCCCAAAGCGCCCCCGAGCGACTCGATGTTGCGAAAGATCACGCGGATAATTTCGCCAAAACCCAGCGTGACGATGGCCAAATAATCTCCCTTCAAACGCAGCGAAGGCATCCCCACCAGCCACCCGGCCAAAGCCGCAGCCAGTCCGCCCACGATCAATGCGCCGATAAAAAAGGCCATCGTGGCGGCCTGGCAAAGGCCGCTGGCGGAAGGAGGCAAAATGTGCGGGCCGGCAAACAGGGTGATGGCCGCCGCCGTATAAGCGCCCACCGCCATAAAGCCGGCGTGGCCCAACGAGAATTGGCCGGTGTAGCCGTTGATCAAATTCAAGCTGACGGCCAGGATGACGTTAATGCCGATTTTAGTCAGCACGTCCAGATAATACGGGTTGATCCGGCTGGAACAGAGCTGCAACACCAGTGTGCCGAGAAGCGAAACCAGCAAAAACATTTTGGGCCGGCACGCGAGTATCGTCTGGACGCGGTGCATGACGGTTACACTTTCTCGACCTGGAATTTGCCGAGCAAGCCCGCCGGCCGAAAGATCAATATCAAAATCAACACGGCAAAGGCGATGGCGTCCGTGTAGGTCGAGAAACGGCTGCCATTGACGAAAGTCTCGATCAGGCCCAACAGCAAACCGCCCAGTGCCGCGCCGGGAATGTTACCGATGCCGCCCAGCACTGCGGCGACAAAGGCCTTTAATCCCGGCAAAACACCCATGTAGGGATCAATCGACGGATACAGCAGCGAATAAAGAATGCCGCCCGCCGCAGCCAGGGCCGAGCCGAGACCGAAGGTGAAGGAGATGATCCGGTCATTATTGATCCCGACGAGCGAAGCGGCCTGATGATTAAAGGAAACGGCGCGCATGGCGGTGCCGATCTTTGTTTTCAAGACGATGAATTGCAGCGCAACCAGCAGCGCCGCCGTGACGCAAAAAACCAGCAGTTGATTGCTTGAGGTATGCAGGCCAGCGGCGGTGGAATAATTATGCACGGGAAACAAGGGTGGGAACGCCTTGTAATCCGCGCCGAAAACAAGCTGGCCCGCATTCTCAAGAAACAGGGATACGCCAATGGCCGTAATGAGCACGGCCAGGTTCGAGCCCTTGCGCAGGCGCAGCGGCCGATAAGCCAGCCGCTCAATGATGATGCCGAGGGCCGCGCAAACCACCATCGCCAGCACCGTCACTGCCACGCCGCCGGCGAATGATTGGTGTGGAAAATATTTGCTGAAATAAAACCCCGCAAACGCCCCGACCATAAAAACGTCGCTGTGCGCAAAATTGATGAAACGCAGAATGCCATAGACCATGGTGTAGCCCAGGGCGATCAAGGCGTAAACCGAGCCGAGCGAAAGGCCGTTGATCAGTTGCTGGAGGAATTCAGTCATGCAGATAGGGCAACATCATTCCGCGCCAATCTGCTCGACCAATTTGAGTTTCCCGTCTTTGACTTCCAAAATAACCAGCGGTTTTTTGGCGTCGCGATGTTCATCAATTGTAATGTTCCCGGCGATCCCTGGAAAATCCTTGGTCGCGGCCAGCGCGTCCCGCACTTTCGGGCCGTCGGTTGTCCCGGCGCGTTTGAAGGCGTCGGCCAAAAGCATGGCGGAATCGTAGCCCAGCGCCGCCATCGCGTCGGGCATGACGCCATATTTGGCCTGGAATTTTTTCACAAATTCCTGCACCGCCGGGCCGGATTGTTCCGGCGAAAAATGAGTCGAGAAATACGTCCCTTCCACCGCTGCGCCGCCAATGGAAATCAAATCCTGCGATTCCCATCCGTCTCCGCCAAAAAGGGGGATGGTCAGGCCCAACTGGCGGGCTTGCAGCGCGATCAATCCCACATCCTGATAATAGCCCGGAATGCAAATCGCCTCGGGATTGGCCGCTTTGATGGTGGTCAGTTGCGCATTAAAATCTTTGTCGCCGCCGCTGTATTTTTGTTCATCGACGATCTGGCCCCCGGCATTGGTAAAGGCTTCCTTAAAATACGTGGCCAGACCGACGCTGTAAGTATTGGCCGCATCGGTCAACACCGCGACCTTCGTGACTTTCAAGGTCTTTTGCGCGAACCGCGCCAGGACCTTTCCTTGCAGCGGATCGGTAAAGCAGACGCGGAAAATATAATCGCCAATCTGGGTCACCTTGGGATTAGTCGAGGAGGGTGAGATTTGGGGAATATGGCTTTCCTGGCAAACAGGCGCGGCTTCAAGCGAGCGGCCCGAAGCGACTTCGCCCAACAAGGCCACGATGCCGTCCCGTGAAATCAATTTGCGGGCGATGGTCTTGGCTTCCCCCTGCTTGGATTGGTCGTCCTCGGTGAGCAATTGCAGTTTCTTGCCGAGCGCGCCGCCTTGGGCGTTGAGTTCATCAATGGCCAGTTGGGTGCCGTTGTGGGACATCTGTCCAAAGGACGCTTCCTTCCCGGTCAAGGAAGCGAATTCGCCGACCTTGATTACATCGGCCGTCGGGGCAGCGCTGCCGCCTCCGCCCGCCGGTTCGGCTGATTTATTGCAGCCGGCCAGGACCGTGGCGAAAGCCAGTGCGACCGCCAAATGCCAATTTCCGGCAAGGACCCGCTTTTTTAAAATCTCATTTTTGTATGTCATAGATGGTTACCGCGTTTTGCGCGGTTGATCACGTTCGACGTGATTTTCCGTACCGCATGCAAGACTCAGCCTGTTCGTTTTCTTGTTTTCCTGCAAGCGAAATGCCATTCCATTGCCAGTCGTTTCTCAGATTGATGGAAGCTTACTTGGGGTGAGATCGTTCTTCCCAGCCACCCCCGAGGGCTTTATAGACGGTGACCAGCGCGGTTGCGGTCTGTGTGTCCGTTTGGGCTAGCTGGTCCTCGGCTTCGAGCAAGACTCGTTCCGCGTCCAGAACGGTGAGAAAATCCGTGGCGCCGTCATTGTAACGGGCGTGAGCCAGATCCGAAGCCGCCTGGCTGGCTTTGACGGACTCTTCCAGAAAATCGCGCCGCGCCCGGACCTGGCCAAAATCGACCAGCGCATTTTCGGTTTCCTCCAAAGCCGTCAAGACTGTTTTTTCGTACTGCGCCAACTCGCCGGCGGCTCCGGATTTGGCGGCCGCAATGCGGGAGCGCACATGCCCGTAATCCAATGCCGCCCAAGTGATGGCCGGGCCAAAAGACCTCGTATCAGAGGCCGGACCGCCCAGCCCTGCAAAAGAAGTGGCTTGCAAACCAATGTCGCCGATAAAGGTGACGCGAGGGAAAAGATCGGCCACCGCAACTCCGATTCCCGCCGTGGATGCGGCCAGATTTCGTTCCGCCGCCCTGATGTCCGGACGGCGGCGGAGCAGTTGTTCGGGGTTTCCAATCGCGACCATTTCGGGCAAGTGCGGCAAGGGTGTGGGAGTTTCCAGTTCCCCCGTCAGGGCCTCCGGCTGCCGGCCGGTAAGGACACCCAATCTGTGAATGGCGTGAGCAATGCCAGATTCGGCGGGTGGAATGGCGGCCAGCGTGATGTTCAATTGGGCGCGGGCGCGGGCCACATCAAGATCGGTGCCATTGCCGGCATCGAGGCGCGCCTGGGTTATTTTCACGGTTTCCCTTTGGTTGTCGGCATTACGGCGCAATACCGCCAGCTCATTTTGCAGGCCCCTCAATTCAAAATAATTCCGCCCCACTTCGCTGGTGAGGCTGACCAGCACGTCGCGACGGACCGCCCGGGCGGCCTGGACGGCGGCTGTCGCGGCTTGGACCGAGCGGCGAACGCGCCCGAAAATATCCAGTTCCCATGTGGCATCGAAACCAGCGTCGTAAAGTTCCTCTTGACGGCTGAAGCCCGTAGTGTCGAACAATGCAGCCTGGCTGTATTTGACGTTCGCGTAGCTGGCCTCGCCGTCCACCACCGGGAAAAAATCCGACTTTGCGCCCAGCCGCAAGGCGCGCGCTTCCAGCAAATTGGCCGTGACGATGCGAAGATCGAGATTACTGGCCGCCGCGGCATCGACCAATTTATTCAACTCGGAATCATTAAAGCCGCGCCACCAGGCTGCGACGGGCTGGTTTGTGTTATATTGAGCCTGTGTAGCATTACCGAACTCAGACGGGACGCTGATCTTGGGCTTTTTATAATTCGGTCCCACGGCACAACCGGCCATCAGACTGAACGGCAAAAGAATATAAAAAAAGTGACGCAGCTTCATGACTTTTTGCGGTCGGTCATCCAGCGGATGACGTTGTAAAACACCGGAGTCAAAAATATGCCAAAAAAGGTCACGCCCAGCATACCGCTAAACACCGCCGTTCCCAGGGCGCGCCGCATCTCCGCGCCGGCGCCTGCCGCCAAAAGAAGCGGAACCACGCCGAAAATAAAAGCGAACGACGTCATCAATATGGGGCGCAGCCGCAGACGGCTGGCTTCAACGGCGGCGTCGAATCGGTTCAGGCCCGCGTCCTGCCGTTGCCGGGCAAACTCGACAATCAAAATCGCGTTTTTGCAGGCCAGCCCGACCAGAACGACAAAGCCGATTTGCGTGAAAATATTATTGTCCATGCCGCGTGCCCAAACTCCGGCAACGGCGAAGAGCAAACACATCGGGACAATCAGAATAATGGCCAGCGGCAACGACCAGCTTTCATACAGGGCGGCCAATGTAAGAAAGACAAAAAGCACACAGAGGGGAAAAATAAAAACCGCCGTGTTGCCTTCAAGAATCTGTTGCAAGGTCAATTCAGTCCATTCAAAGCCCATGCCGGCCGGCAGTTTCTCCCTGACCAGTTTCTCCATCGCCGCGATGGCGTCGCCGGAGCTGACACCGGGAGCCGGGTTGCCGGTCATTTCGGCGGAAGGGTACATATCATAACGCACTACGCGATCGGGCCCGGCAATGGTGCGCACTGAAAGAAGCGTGCCCAGCGGAACCATGCCGCCCTGGCTGTTGCGGGTCTTGAAATTCATGATGTCTTCGGCCTGGCGGCGGAAAGGCCCGTCGGCCTGGGCCGTGACGTGATAAGTGCGCCCAAAAAGATTAAAATCGTTGACATAAAGCGAGCCCAGATAGATTTGCAGCGTGTCAAAAATATCGCTCAGCGGCACGCCCATGGATTTGGCCTTGAGACGATCGACATCCAGGTAAAGCTGGGGAGTGTTGGCGCGAAAGGTGGTGTAAACGCCCTGCAAGCGAGGGTCCTTCCCCGCCAAGCCCATCAATTGATATGCAGCCGCCTGCAACGCTTCCAAACCGACACCGCCGCGATCTTGCAGTTCCATTTTGAAACCACCAACCACGCCCATTCCGTTAACCGGCGGCGGAGAAAACACGAAAACCATTCCCTCCTGGATACCCGCCAGCCGCCGCCGCAGATCCGCCGCAATCATATCGCCAGTCAAGCCATGCCGCTTGCCAAATTCGTCAAGAATAACGAAGACCGTGCCTGCGTTCGGGCTGGCGCTCAAGCTGATTGGCGAAAGACCCGCCAAATCTATCGATGCCTTCACGCCGGGAGTATCACTGGCAATCTTGCTGATGCGATCAACAACCTGATCCGAACGTTCCAGCGACGCGGAATCAGGCAATTGAACGGCGATGACCAAGTAACCCTTGTCCTGCGGTGGAATGAATCCGGAGGGAACCTTTTTGAAACTGAACCATGTCAACGCGATAAAACCCAAATAAATAATCAGAACCACCGCGCTGGCCCGAATGAGCCTGCCGACCGCGCGACTGTAAGCGGCGGTGGCGCGCCCAAAGACACGATTGAAGGCATGAAAAAGCCAGCCCAATGTCCCTTCCATGACCCGACTGAAGGCGTCGTTGCGTGCGCCGTGGGGTTGCAACAAAATGGCGCAGAGCGCCGGGCTGAGAGTCAGCGAGTTAAAAGCGGAGATCAGCGTGGAGCAGGCAATGGTCAAGGCGAACTGCCGGTAAAACTGTCCCGAGATTCCGGCGATGAATGCCGTGGGAATAAAAACCGCGCCCAACACCAGCGCCACCGCCACGACCGCGCCGCTAACCTCGTCCATCGCTTTGCCCGTGGCCGCGCGCGGTGACAATCCCAAGGCAATGTTGCGTTCAACATTTTCGACCACAACGATGGCATCATCAACCACGATGCCGATGGCCAAAACCAGGCCGAACAGCGAAAGATTGTTGAGGGAGAAACCCATCGCGGCCATTGCCGCGCAGGTGCCAATGAGCGAAACAGGAACCGCCAGCAGCGGAATGATCGAAGCGCGCCACGTTTGCAGAAAGAGGACCACGACCAGGACCACGAGCAGCATGGCTTCGATCAGCGTATGCAGCACGGCGCGGATCGATTCGCGAGTGAAACCCGTTGTGTCAAAAACAATCTTGTAATCCAGCTCCGGCGGGAAGCGTTTCTTGAGCTTTGCCATCGCTTCATGCACCGCGTCGGAAGTTTTGATGGAATTGGAACCGGGAAGTTGGAAGATGGCTATCGAAGCCGTGGGTCGGCCATCGAGCTTGCTGTTCATGCTGTAATCCAGCGCGGCCAACTCGACGCGGGCCACGTCTCGCACGCGAGTGACCTGTCCATCTGCGCCCGCCTTGATGATGATGTCGGCGAATTGCGCTGCCTCGGTCAGGCGGCCTTGGGCGTTGACAATGTATTGAAAACTCAACCTCTTGCCGATGGGAGGCGCGCCCACCTGGCCGGCGGCCACTTGCACGTTTTGCTCGCGGATGGCATTGACCACGTCGTCGGCCGTGAGATTGCGCGCCGCGAGTTTTGCAGGATCCAGCCAAATGCGCATGCTGTAATCCCGCGCGCCGAAAATGATGATGCTGCCCACGCCTGGCAAACGGGCCAGCACATCCTTGACTTGTAGAAATGCGAAATTGCTGACGTAAACCTGATCGTAACGCCCGGACGGAGAAAAGAGGTTTACGACCAGGGTGATGTCAGGCGATTGCTTGGCGGTGGTCACGCCCAGGCGGCGCACTTCCTCCGGCAGTGTGGGCTCTGCCACGGCGACGCGGTTTTGCACCAGCACCTGGGCTTTGTCCAAATCCGTCCCAATCTTGAAGGTGACCGTCAACGACATGCTGCCATCGCTGGCGCATTGCGCGGACATGTAAAGCATATCTTCCACGCCGTTGACTTCCTGTTCAATCGGTGTGGCCACGGTGTCGGCGATGACCTTCGGATTGGCGCCGGGATAGGTTGCCTTGACGACGACCGTCGGCGGCACAACCGGAGGATATTCCGCCACCGGCAGTTTGAAGACAGCCAGGAGGCCGACAATGACGATGACAATGGACAGGACCGACGCAAAGATCGGACGGTCGATAAAAAAGTGGGAAAATTTCATCGCGGCAAATGGCTCATTTTGAGGCGGAAAGTGGCCCGCGCGATGGGTTAACTTTTGCACCCGGGCGCGCGCTCATCAGGCCATTGACGATAATCCAATCGTTGGAAAGAAGCCCCTGGCGCACGATGCGAAGGCCATCGATCATCGGCCCAAGGTCCACGACTTTATATTCGACAGTATTTTGGTCATCGACCGCATACACAAATTTTTGCCCCTGATCCGTGCCCACCGCCTGATCGGGAATGAGCAGGGCGGGATATTTCGCGGAACCGGGCACGCGAACCCGCGCAAAAAATCCCGGCTGCAAAATCCGGTCGGGATTGGCAAAGACGCCGCGCACGCGCATGGTTCCGGTCGCCGGATCCACCTGATTGTCCACAAAATCCAGCACGCCCTTGTGCGGGAAGCCGGTTTCGTCGGCCAATTCAAGTTCACAAGCCATTTTGCCATCGCGAATGTTGTCACCCTTTCCTTCACGGGCAAGACGTTGGTATTTGATGATTGACCGCTCGTCGGCGTCAAAATAGCAATAAATTGGATCCAGCGAAACAATGGTGGCGAGCAGGGTCGCCTGTCCTTGGTTGCCATTCACCAAGTTGCCTTCGGTGATGAGCTTGCGGCCAATGCGCCCGCTGATCGGCGCCGTGACACGAGTGTATTCCATGTTGAGCTTCGCCATTTCCACGGCGGCGCGGGCCGACTGAATGGCTGCGACACTGGTGCGCGCTGCGTTATTGCGGGCATCGGCCTCCTCCGCGGAAATCGCACGGGCTTTCAGCAATCGTTCGCCTCGGACCAGATCATTGCTGGCCAATTCAAACTTGGTTTCGGCCTGTTGCAAATCCGCCCCGGCGCGGTCCAGGTCGGATTGGTATGGACGTGGGTCAATGACAAAGAGCAGATCGCCCTGCTTCACGTCGGCGCCGTCCTTAAAGTTGACCGATTCCAAATAGCCCGTGACACGAGCGCGCACTTCGACCATATCAACTGCTTCCATTCGCCCCTGGTATTCGTCCCACTCAGTCACGTCGCGGGCGGCGGGCCGGCTGACGGTGACAGGAGCGGGCGGGGGTGCTGGCGGCTGTTCGGCGGACTTTTGGCAACCGTCGGCCAGAAAAAGCAGCGCTGCCGCTCCCGCCCATTTGTATGAATTAAATTGCGTGATCATGTCGTTTATAGTGAACGTCTGCTAACTTGTGTAGCGCTTGATTTGTCATCACGATCGGAAGAACAAAGCCAGGGCCTTTGGATTGTAATAGGTGTTAATGGCTTTGTCCGTCATACCCATCCCGCGAAGAATAAACCAGACAGCCTGATAAATGAGTTCCTCGCTGGTCGCTTTATAATTGATGGCGGGTTTGGATGGCAGGTGAACCGCGGCAAGCCATGCTGCCAAATGATGGCCAAAGCGGGCGCGATTTCCGGACGCCAGGGGGCTTTTGACCGCTTCACCCGAGGCCACGGCGGAGTCGAGGCAGCTCTCAATTCGGGCGCAAAAGCACTCGAACCTGTCCCGGTACATAAGACGCGCAAAAACGCCATCTTCGAGGAGGCTTTTCAACATCAGGCGCTGGCGGGTGTCCCAAGCAATCGCGCCGGCCGGCTTGCCAAGCACTTGCAATCGCACCAAATAATAGACCAAATAAACCAGCGTGGACGCAGATGGCTCCAGTTCAGACACTAGTTCCGCCAGCTTCCGGGAAGCCGGGTCATTTCCCTGGCAGCAGGAGTTTTGGATTTCGAGATAGAGGGCCTCTTTGCTGGGAAAATGCTTATACAGCAACGGCTCGGAAACGCCGGCCGCTTTGGCAAGGTCCCGGGTGGTGGTCTCGGCGTAGCCCCGTCGCGCAAAAAGCGGCAGCGCGGCCGAAACAATGGCCTGCTTTCGGTCTTCGGCTGACATGCGCGCCTTCTTCATCGGGCATTAGGTTAGTGTTTGCTAACTTTATGTCAACGGAAAAAATTCGCCTCTTTCCAAATCACACGGCGTGGGCCATGCTTGCGCGACTTATGAAACGCGTTCTATTTGTGTTGTTGATTGGTTGCGCCGGCCTTTTCGCCCAGGAATTGCCGGAAAAATATGCGCCGTTTGGCCAGTTGATTATCACTTCTTTTGACACCGCGCCGTTTCCCCACCCCCTCCGTGCGCAAGGCCATCAATACGAGACGAACTTTTTCTCCGCCGCCGCGCATTATCAGGACAGCGATGTTGTCTTGTTCATTCCCAAAGGCTTTCACGCCGGCAGAAAGACTGATTTCGTGGTTCACTTTCATGGTTGGGGCAACACCGCCACCAACGCCTTGCCAAGATATCATTTGATCGAGCAATTTTCCGCGAGCCGCCGAAATGCCATCCTAATTGTGCCGCAAGGCCCGGTGAATGCCTCCGATTCGTTCGGTGGCAAGTTGGAGGATGAGGGTGGCTTCCAACGGTTCATAGCCGAAGCGATGAGGACACTGCAGCAACGGAAGATCATCACCAGCGATAAAATCGGTCAAATCGTACTTTCAGGGCATAGCGGCGGTTATAAGGTCATTTCGTCCATTGTGGCTTGGGGCGGATTGAGCGACCATGTCCGTGAAGTTTGGCTATTCGACGCGCTCTACGGGAACACGGAACGGTTCGTGGTTTGGTTCGATCATCACAAGAGCCGGTTTATCGATATTTATACCGATCATGGCGGAACCACGGATGAAACAGAAAACTTGATGGAGGCTCTAAAAGGGAATCAGGTCCCATTTTTCACGAGCGAGGAAACCAACGCCACCACGCAGGAATTGCGTGGGAACCATCTCGTTTTTTTGCACAGCGCATTACCGCACGACGAGGTGCCTCGATCCAACCGGGCCTTCCAGCGGTTTCTTGAAACGAGCGCGCTCGACGCGATACGGCATTGACGTCAGGCAACAGATGCCTTTTCCTATTGGCACACATCTCGTAGAATAAATTCATGAAACTGAAAATTTTATTTATTGTCCTGAGTCTTGGTCTTTTTCGCCCGGCTGTGGCGGAGACGCCGGAGACAGTTCCAAGCAGTCCTTATTTCGCAAAGTTTCATCCCGTGGCCGCGCCGAAACCCAAAAGCCCCGCGCTGACAGCAGGAAGTCGTTTGGCGATTTGCGGTGATTCCATCACGGAGCAAAGAAGGTATTCCCGTATCATGGAAACCTATATCACGGTGGCCCTGCCGGAATTGGACGTGAGCACGCGCCAATTTGGCTGGAGCGGCGAACAAGCTTCCGGGTTTCTTGCGCGCATGACCAATGATGTTCTGCGTTTCAAACCAACCGTCGCGACAACTTGTTACGGAATGAATGACCATCGCTATCGGCCTTACGAGGAAAGCATCGGGCGCACTTATGAGTCGAACATGATGGCCATCGTTCTCGCCTTCAACGCGGCGGGCACGCACGTCATTGTGGGTTCCCCCGGTTGCATGGGATTGAAGCAACCTCCGTGGAACTGGGTGGCCGGCACGCCGGAGGATAGAAACCTGAGCCTTTGCACCTTGCGCAACATTGACATCCACATCGCCGATTCCGAACACGCGGGTTTCGCGGACGTGTTTTGGCCAATGTACAAGGCGCAATTCCAGGCCCGCGAACAATGGGGAACCAATTATGCGCTGGCTGGCAAAGATTCCGTCCATCCCGGTTGGGCCGGTCACTTGATTATGGCTTATGCATTTCTAAAAGCGCTGGCTGTGCCTGGAGACATTGGAACGTTCAAAGTGGATCTCAGATCAAATAAAGCCAGGGTTTCGGCGGGTCACGAGTTGATCTCATGCAAGGACGGCTCGGTCACGATCAAAAGCTCCCGCTATCCCTTCTGCGCTGGCGGTCCAACTGATGATGACAACAGCATTCGGTCCGGAATGGCCCTGGTGCCATTCAACCAGGAATTGAATCGGCTCACCCTGGTTGCCAAAGGCGGCAAAGCAGAACATTACAAAGTCACCTGGGGCGGCGCCTCCCGCAATTACACTGCCGCGCAGTTGAAGCACGGCGTCAATCTTGCCGAAGATTTCCCTATCAATCCGTTTTCCGACGCGTTTGCCAGGGTCGATGAAGCCGTGGCTAAAAAGCAGGCATACGAAACCCGCCAGATCAAGGAATTGTTCCACGGGAAAGCGGGCAAAGCCGACATGGAAAAGACCGCTGCCGACAGCGAGCAGGAACGCGCCGGGCTAGTGGCGGGTATCCGAGAGGCTTTCGTTCCAATAACACACACGATTGTCATAACGCCGGAATAACCGGCCCAACCAAACTATGAGACCTGAACAATGGGACACCTTTAAGCGAGCGGCACGACTTGAAAAACTGGACAAAGTGCCGATGGCCATGATCGTGGACAGTCCTTGGATTCCCGGCTACCTCGGCGTCAAACATATGGACTTTTATCTCGACCCGGAGGTGTGGTTCCAGTCGCACTTGAAAATCCACAAGGAATTTCCCGACATCATCTGGGTGCCCTCGTGGTGGATGGAATATGGCATGGCGGCGGAGCCATCGGCGCTGGGAGCCAAGATTAAATTCTGGCAGGACAATACTCCCAGCGAATACCACACCCTTTATCATATCGAGGACATCGAGAAGTTCCCGGAATATGAAGTGGAAAACGACGCGTTCATGGCCATGACTTTGCACCGGATTAGAATGCAGAGGCAACGCATCATGGACACCGGAGAAATCCTGCCCATGGTGACCTCGCGCGGCCCCATGTGTACGGCCGGCTTCGTGCGCAGCACAACGGATTTCATGATCGACCTGGTGGAGAAGCCGGAATGGGCTCATAAGCTCCTGGCTCTTTGCACCAATCTTATCATTGACTGGCTCAAGGCCCAGCACAAGGCGATGGGCAACACGGTTGAAGGCATCTTCATCCTGGACGATATCGTGGGCTTCGTTAACGAAGAGCACTACCAGGAATTTGCCCATCCCTACCTCAAAAAAATCTGCGACGCATTCCCCAAGGACTGGGTAAAGCTGTATCATAACGACGCGGAAATCACCGCCTGTCTGGACCATCTGCCGGACGCCGGATTCAACGTGTTGAACTGGGGCAAGCAAACCGATTACGCCGAAGTGAAGGAACGCGTCGGCGACCGGATGTGCCTGATGGGGAATGTCAATCCGCTGGAAGTCGGCGTTCGCGGCACGCCCGAAGAAGTGCGCGAAGCCACACTCGACATTCTGGAAAAAAGCGGCGGTCAGGGCATCATCCTGTCCGTCGGCGGCGGCACGAGTCCAGGAATGCCGAAGCAAAATATCGAGGCGATGCTGCAGGCCTTGGCGGAATTCAATTCCAAATAAAGGTCTCATGCCAGATTACGCTTTAATGAATCAGTGCATTTACGAAGGCAAAGCCAAGGAGGTCGGCGAGATGACCCAGGCCGCGCTGGACGAAGGCCGGAGCGTTCAGGAAGTTCTGAGCGAAGGGCTGATCGCGGGCATGAGCGTGGTCGGCGAAGATTTCAAATACAACATTCTCTATGTGCCCGAGGTCTTGATCGCGGCCCGCGCCATGAAAGCCGGCATGGCCGTACTCAAACCGCTGCTGACCTCAAAAGAGTCCACCAGCATGTCGGCCGGAGTCCTTATCATGGGCACGGTGCGCGGCGACCTGCATGACATCGGCAAAAACCTGGTTTGCATGATGGCCGAGGGCGCGGGATTTGAAGTTCACGACATTGGCGTTGACCAGAGCATTGAAAAGTTCCTCGCCGCCGCCGAATTGCACAAGCCGCACATCATCGGGATGAGCGCTTTGCTGACCACAACGATGACTTACATGAAAGTGGTGATCGATGGGTTTGAAGAAAAGGGGCTTGGGCAAATCAAGATGGCGATTGGCGGCGCGCCCATCAGCCAGATGTATGCGGATGAAATTGGCGCGGACGGTTATGGCGCCGACGCTTCCAGCGCGGTCGATTTGTTTTTACGGTTGGTGGGCAAGAAGGAAACTTGAGCAACATCGAGAACGTCATTATGGCGCAGTATCAAATACTCTATTGGCAGGACATTCCGTCCCAGATCAAAACGTGGGATGACTTTGACGAAATTAAGGCCGAGTTGCCGCAACGCTTTTCCGCGCGCATCGACGCAGCAGCCGAAGCTCGAGGTTTGACAAAGGCGGACGATTACCTCAGCCAATGGAAGTGGACCGATGCCCAGGAACAGCCCGGCACGCCTGAAGAAGTGGCCGCCGCGATCAGGCAGGAACTGGAGACAAAGTGGCCATGATGGTCATGAGTCAACAATTACACCGCCACCAGGATTTCGCTGTCAGTAATTTTTAATTCGACGCCCGCGGCCCTGGCGGCTTCCTGCAGGGCCGCGCTCAACATCACCACCGGATCCTTGCTGACGTCGATGCGGCGCATCAACCCCTCGCCTTTTTTTGTGCCAACGACGAGCGTAATCTTCAAGCCCTTGCGCTTGCAGGAAACGCGCGTGCCATCGGCCAGTTTGGTGTTCATCGGTTTGATGAAAGCGTCGGTGTAATGGGAACCAATGCCGGATTTCTCCTTGAATTCCGGGGGAAGCTTTTCCCGCGCCGCCGTGTTGATATCGCAAAGTTTGGTCATATCGTATGGCGGCATTATTCCAGAATGCCCTTGGTCTGTCGATGGCCCGCTGCCTCTTTCTCGCGCTGCACCAGGGCGTAATGGATCACTTCAAACACCAGGCCCCATTTATGCGAACGGCGCTCGGCGTCGCAGTAACAGCCGGACGGGCTGAAAGGGCGCCGCCAGACCAGCACATCGTTCAGCGGACAGCCACGCAACGGTTTTTCAGTGTCAATACTACGCATGAACGACTCGGCGTCCTTGAGGTATTCGCACTGTAAGGCGTGCCCGGTGTCCCCGGGCGCAGGCCGGCAGACGGCCTCGACGATTCGATGGCCCTCCCGCCCCGGCCCCAGGAGGATGTTATAATCAAATTCAAGAGCGCGCCCCATGTTCGAACACGTTGTGCCTTCGTAGCGAAAGCGCGCCTCGACTGAGCCGTCCTGCCGGATTTTTAGGTGCAGTCGGTCCTGGGACCATTTGCGCAGTGCCTTGAGGTTGATGGAATATTTGGCATCGTGCCACAATCCCGACGGGCTGACAGTCCGGGCCGATGCATCCGCGACAGCGCCCGATTGGAGCCGAAGCACATCTTCGATTTGTGGGAGAGAATGCTGATAGGGCGCGCGGCGGTATTGGCAGGCCGGCAGCGAGCAGTTTTCGCACGGAACCAATTTGGCGAAGGCCCGCACCTTGTCAAGATGACGAGTGACGCCAAAGACCGCCAGCAGCGATTTTTTTGGCCGGAGCATGCCGGTGTCCATCACGTGAAGTTCGCCCGGAAAATCGCGGCCTTTCATTTCCCGGATCAACTCCCATAGTTTGGGCTGGTCCGCCACGTCCCAACCCGAATACCCCGGGCTGTAATGGGGCAGGGCGACCATGCCTTCGTGGTCGGCCCAGCCGCAGATGCGGCCGCTGGCCACGGTCACCAAATGCTCCACCACGGCGGAGCCGTACATTTCCATGAAAAAATATTCGTCGGGTTTTCCGTCCCGCCAGAATTCGTTCGCTTTTTCTTCGCATTCCCGGCCCGCGCTCATCACCGCCAGCATCGCGCTGTGAACCTGGGCGGTGTTGAAATCGTCGTGGAGTTGCTGGGACGAAAATACCGTTCCGTTGACGTGCAGCCGTTCGCCGGTCAGCTCAAGATCTTCGAATTGCCGGGCATAAATCCACGGCTTGCCGTGTTGCGCGTACCACTCCTGAGTCGCGTCCGCCAGTTCGCGCGAACGGCCCTCCATGACATAATGACCGGGAAATCCCAACAACCGTTTGTATTCGGATTCCTGCACGTTGCCGTCCGGCTGTGTGTCAATCAATTCAAACATGTCAGGGCGGGGTGCTTTGCAGCGCGCTCAACGTTGCAACGGGGTTGAATTGACATCCTTCCACGAAATAATTGAAAAAGTCGGGATGAGTTTCCAGGCGGCAATGGGTGACCCGCCTGACGATGGTCTCCAACTCGGCGCGTTTGGCGCGCGACAACAGCGCCAGGCACGCGCCCTCGATGGCCGCGTTGCCGACCTGGAGGATTTTCGCATCGGCAATATTCGGAATCAGGCCGATTCGTTTGGCCGACGCCACATTCAAGTGACGGCCAAAACCTCCCGCCAGATAAAAAACATCGAGGTCATCAAAGCGGACTGCATACCGGTCAAAAATCACATGCAAACCGGCCACATTGGCCCCCTTGGCCTGGGCCAGTTCGTTGACATCGCTTTCCGTGAAGGAAACCGGCTGGTCGCTCTTCGCGTCCAGCACGATGGCCTCTCCACCGTGCTCAAAACGGCCCAGGGAATTCATACGCTGGGTCCGCAACAATTCACTCAACAAATCAATCAGGCCCGAACCGCAAATCCCCTCTGCTGAACCATCGCCAATGACTTGAACGCCCATCGAGCCATCGGCGTTGATGACAATTTTTTCAATTGCACCAGGCAGTCCGGGCATGCCGCAGGAGATTTTTCCGCCTTCGAACGCCGGGCCGGCGGGACAGGACGCCGCCAGGATTTGGTTTTTGTTGCCGAGAATCAATTCCGTGTTGGTGCCAATGTCCATCAAAGCCACAAGGCGGTCCTCATTCGCAAGGTCCACGGCCAGCAGACAAGCGGCGGCGTCGGCCCCGACATGCCCGCTAATGATCGGCAACCCATAAACTCGCGCCTTGGGGTGCAAAGGCAGCGACAACCGCCGGGCCGACTCCGCCAGGCTCGTCGTGGTGCGGCGGCCTTCCGCCATTTCCAATTCGGTGATGGATTGATACGGGTTTTGTCCGATGGAATAAACGTTCAGGCGAAAGAAAAGATCGCGCATGGTGGAATTGGCCGCGACCACCATTTCATAAATCGAATTCGGATTAACCGGAAATTCCTCGATGGCGTGGGTGAGATAACCCGCCAGCGTTCGTTGCAATAATTTGCTGCCGTCTTCAGTGTCGTAATGAATGCGCGACATGACATCGGAACCGCCGAAGCGCTGCGGGTTTTCAAAGGAGGCATCCGCCACGATCTCCCCTGTTTCCAGATTCAAGAGCCGAAGCACAATGGTGGTCGTTCCGAGGTCCATGGCCAGTCCGTGGATAGGTCCATTGCTGCGGTCGATTTCCACGCCATCCAAAAGAATCCGGTCGCCGTCGCGAGTGACGGCCGGGTCCAGCGCCAACTTTTGATTCCGGGTGGGAAGCTGGAGGGCATGGCGTTCAATGCGCATATCGCCACGCCGCATGGTATGGCATCGGATCAGGCCACTTTCTGCGATAATCTGGCAACGGCAAGACAAGCGGAAATTCTCCTTCAAATGCTTTTCTTCGGGACTCTTGGGCGAAAGGCACTCCATGCCTGCGACGATTTCCACCAGGCATTCCTTGCATTTCCCCTGTTTCCGGCATGACGTAGGCACCTTGATGCCGAGGGCATCAGCATAATCGAACAGCGACGAGCCGGGGGCGACGCTGCTTTGTTGTCGGTTAAAATGCAACTCAACGCTCATGAGACAGATTTTAACTTTATGTTCGCACGCATATTGAAGGAGCCTATTATAATGGATTGTCTGGGCAAAATCACGTCAAATCGCCGACGTGGAAGTCTGACTGGATTGATTTTATTGGTCTTACCCACTTTGACTGAGCCTGACTGGTTTAACCGTTCGAAATATTGTAAGCTATTCATAATCAGATATTAGCATCATTATTCAGCGTGGCGAAGGAGAGTCGGACTCTGCTTCGGTCGGTTGGACTGGCCTTTGCGGTCAAATTTCACAGATTTAGGTTAACCCCAAGATATTTTTCCGGTCGGAATTGGTCGGAATCGTCCCGAATCGGTCGGAATCTTGGGTCTGGGACTAACGATAAGGGCCGTTCCTCTGTCCGCCAGCCGGCGACCATTCCGCGCTTGTTTTCCGTTTTCAATTGTCCATGATCTATAATTCATTAAATTACGTATACATTTAAAACATCGTCCCGTCAATTAATTTCTGAACAATTTTATTGAAAACAGCGTCTTCTGGCGAAGACCGCATTTAAGCAGCCTGCGCTGCAAGAATTTGGCCTGCCTGGATTGCAAACAAATCCGGTATTATTTCGCCTTTTCCGCTGTCGCCGCGGCTTTGTGGGCGGCGAACCTCTCCGACTCGTCCATTGGGGAGGATTTAATCGTCCGTTCCGGGATGCCAGCTTTGGCGGCAGCTTCGGGGTCAATTCTTGGCAGCGCCAGAGTAGAAGCCCTTCGAGCCTCCTTGTCACCATGTAGCAGCGGCCGCAGCTTCGGCACGGCGGCCTTGGCCAGGGTGCCGAACTTTCCCAATGCCTCGGCCGCTTGGTCATTTACGTCTGAATCCTCCAGGCACGCGATCAGGGCTGGAATAGCGACGTCAGGATCGCTATGGATTTCCCCCAATGCCGCCGCGGCGGCGCCCCGCGTGGCCGGGCCGTCATTGCCTTTCAAAATCTGGATGAGAACCGGAATGGCAGCCTCTGTCGCCGGACCAAATTTGCCTAATTCCTTCAAGGCATCTCCGCGGCGGCCGGGGGCGTACAGAAAAGACACTCGCACTCCGGGCAATTCGTTTAACGCATCAACAATGGTCAGCTTGAAGCCGGAATCGTTTGTATCCTGCAGCGCCACATCGGTGAGTTCGGGAATAATCGACGTGTTAAGGATAATGATGGCGCGATTGCTCGTCGCCGCATCGCCGCTGCTCAATTCCTCCCGCCACCCAACTGCGGACTTGCCTTGAAACACCCTCTCGTGGGGGGCCATAGCCTTAATCAAGGCTAAAATCCCACCCGTTACCACAGCCAACCCTAAACAAACTCCAAAAGCGAGGCGTTGCGGGTTCAATTAATCCGGAACCATCGTAAAATTATAGTTCTGCCTTGGGTTCGAATAAGCCGAAGTATGCTCGGCTATCCAACGCATGTCTGTGGTGCGAAATCCGCTCGGGTCCGATATCGCAGTCTGGCCCCAACCGTTTTGAAACAAAGGAACGTAGCGCAAAACCGTTTTCCATTGGGGGTCAACCCACTTGTGGATGACAGCGTGACCGTCAGTAAACGTAAAAGCACAAGCGCCAGCATGCAGGCAGGACGGATGATCGATCCAATTGGCATACGTATTCGAAATAGGGTCCATTTGGACTGCAAAGGCGCCATCATTAATACTGTCGGGATGTTCATCGAGAAACAACCAGAGGTTCGCGGGCGAGGGGCGGGTTAGGTCTGAATCCTTGATATAGACGTTCCAAGGTCCAGGTCCTCCTTCGTTCCCATTTCCGCTGAGCCACCCGCCAGTTTGCCCGTCTCCGTCTTTGTTACCGGCGACGCCGGCAGTGCCATCCAAACAGCATCCAATCGCTTGGTTCATGGAGATACTACGCACTCGTGAAGTGCCACTAGCCCCCTTGTCGCAGGACGGATCGGCCGGACATTTGAACACGCCCGGATTCTTAATATACGGACCCGTCGAAGTATATTTTCCATTGACGAGATAGTTGACGTTCGTATCAGACTCCATGCCATCACTTCCCACGGTGCCGCCAGCGTAATTCAACCATCCGTTCACCCAGGGCAATACAGGCGGCGGCGGGGTCGCAGTGTCAATCGCGGTGAAATCCCCCTCTTCATCTGCCGGAAAGTAACCGCGATTATCCGCGTTGTACATCGCCCAACCAAGCGTATGTTGGCGCATGTTGCTCATGCATTTGACGGCCTGCGCTCTTTGTTTTGCCAAAACCAAGGTGGGCAGCAGCAGCGCGGCCAAGATGGCAATGATGGCAATGACGACGAGAAGTTCGATTAATGTGAAGCCGAGGCTTTTTTCGACTCCGCGTCCAATTTGCGATTTCGAATTAATCGTGTTCATTTAAGGACTATGCCTCTAGGTTGCCTCTTATTCGCCACCTCGTCAATCTTGAATTTTGCGAGGGAATGCCTTACTGGATTTTTTTCGGCTTGGCCCTTATCGGCAATTCGTTAGACTGCAACATGATTTGCTGGAATGGCCCGGTATGGCATTGAATGTCACAGTTGACGGCTCGGTCTTGGAATCGAAACCGGATGAGCGGCTGATCGATCTCATTAATCGTTCCGGCGGCAAGGTCCCCCAGGTTTGCTATCATCCCCAGCTCGGCCCCATCCAAACTTGCGACACTTGCATGGTAGAAGTGAACGGGCAACTTCTCCGCGCTTGCGCGGCAACCATCTCCGGCGGCATGACGGTTTTAACGCAGTCCGCAAGGGCCGCCGCCGCGCAAAAGGAGGCGTTTGACCGGATTCTCGGCAATCACCTGCTCTATTGCACGGTGTGCGATAATAACAACGGAAATTGTGTCGTCCACAATACGACGAGAACACTCGGCGTGGAGCACCAGAAGTATCCGTTCCAAACCAAGCCTTACAAAGCGGATGACACCAATCCTTTCTACCGATACGACCCCGACCAATGCATTCTTTGCGGCCGTTGCGTGGAGGCCTGCCAGAACGTCCAGGTGAATGAAACGCTTTCCATTCGCTGGGAGGACCCGCACCCGCGCGTTCTGTGGGACGGCGGCGCGGCCATCGGCGAATCAAGCTGCGTTTCGTGCGGCCATTGCGTCACTGTTTGTCCCTGCAATGCGCTGATGGAAAAATCCATGATCGGGCACGCTGGTTTTTTCACGGCCCTGCCGAAGCCCGCGCTAGACAGTATGATTGACATCGTCAAGGGCATCGAGCCGGAGACAGGTTATGGCGGCATCCTCCAGGTTTCCGAGGCCGAGGCGGCCATGCGCGAATCCCGCATCCGTCGCACCAAGACTGTCTGCACGTATTGCGGCGTCGGCTGCAGCTTTAATATTTGGACGAAGGACCGCCACATCCTGAAGGTGGAACCGGCCGAAGGCCCGGCCAACGGCATCTCAACCTGCGTCAAAGGGAAATTTGGCTGGGATTTTGTCAACAGTCCGGACCGGCTCACCGCTCCGCTGATCCGCGAGGGGGAAAAGTTTCGCGCAGCCACTTGGGAGGAAGCGCTCGGTCTGGTGGCGCGACGTCTGGCGGAAATCAAGGCCAAGTCCGGGCCGGATTCGCTGGCGTTTATTTCCTCCTCAAAATGCACCAATGAAGAAAGTTACCTGATGCAGAAACTGGCGCGCGCGGTCATCGGGACCAACAACATGGACAATTGTTCGCGTTATTGCCAGTCGCCCGCCACGATGGGCCTGTTCCGCACCGTTGGTTACGGCGGCGACTCAGGGTCCATCCAGGACATCGAGAACGCCGGTCTCGTAATTATTATTGGCAGCAATACGGCGGAAAGCCATCCCGTGCTCGCGACACGCGTCAAGCGGGCCCACAAATTGCGCGGCCAAAAGCTGATTGTCTCCGATTTGCGCAAGAACGAAATGGCGGAACGGGCCGACGTTTTTCTTCACCCCAAGCCCGGCACTGATTTGGTCTGGCTCTCCGCCGTCGCGCGTTACTTGCTCGACAATGGCCTGGCCAACACCGTATTTCTCAAACAATGGGTCAATGGGCTTGACGATTACCAGCGGAGCCTCGAACCGTTCACCCTGGAATTCGCCTCGCAAACGTGCGGGCTTTCCGTCGAAACGCTGCAGCGGGTTGCGTGCATGATCGCGGAGGCGGATGGCGTGTGCGTTTTGTGGGCGATGGGTGTCACGCAACATTGCATGGGGTCGGACACGTCAACAGCAATATCAAACCTGCTGCTGGTGACCGGCAATTATATGCGGACGGGCACGGGCGCGTATCCCTTGCGCGGGCATAACAACGTGCAGGGGGCCAGCGATCACGGAGCCATGCCGAATTTTCTGCCGGGCTACCAGTCGGTGAACGATCCGGCGGTGCGGGCGCGTTTTGAAGCGGGTTGGAAAGTGAAACTGCCCACCACAAAGGGACTGGACAACCACGAAATGATCGTCGCCATCCACCAGGGCAAACTCAAGGCGATGTACTTGTTCGGCGAGGAAATCAGCCTGGTGGACTCGAACGCCAACGTGGTCGGGGACGCTCTCTCGAAACTCGAGTTCTTCGTCGCGCAGGACATTTTTTTCAGCGCCACCTGCCAGTTTGCGGACGTGGTGCTGCCCGCCAGCCCGAGCTTGGAAAAGGAAGGCACCTTTACCAATACGGAACGGCGCATACAAAGAATTTATCAGGTGCTCGAACCATTGTCCGGAAGCCGCCCTGATTGGCAAATCATTCAGGACGTCGCGAATCGTTTGGGCGCGGATTGGCACTATGCGCATCCGTGCGATATTTATCGCGAAATTGCCGCATTGACGCCGATGTTCGCGGGCGTGACTTACGAGCGGCTGGAAGGTTACAAATCCTTACAATGGCCGGTAGCCGCCGACGGGGCGGATGAGCCGTTGCTCTACGCCAAGCAATTCGCCTTCCCCGACGGCAAGGCGAAGCTATTCCCCATCGCCATGTCCGCCCCCACCGACCCGCCCAACGAGGAATTTGATCTGCATTTGAACAATGGCCGCCTGCTCGAACATTTTCACGAAGGCAACATGACTTACCGCGTCAACGGAATCCGCGCGAAAACGCCGGATACATTTGTTGAAGTCTCGCCCGAACTGGCCGATGAAAGAGGAGTCAAGAATGGGACTTGGGTGCAATTGGTTTCACGTTACGGACAGGTGCGCATCCGCGCCCTGATTACTGGCCGGGTGCAAGGGAAGGAATTGTACATGCCCATGAACTCCAGCGAAAGCCCCGTGAATCTTCTTACCAGCAGCCACACGGACGGTGCCACGCATACTCCCGCCTACAAGGAAACCTCGGTGCGGATGCGCGTGCTGGCCGAAACCGGCGAAAGTCCGCTGCCCCGCGGAAATTTCCGCTTCGGCCATCCCACGCCGCAACGCGGCGTCGAGGTGGAACGCAAATGGAAACGTCCGGACTATCGCGCACCCGAAAGTTAAGGAAAAACCATGGCCAAACCAATTCCATTGGAACTGCCGCCGCGCGATCCGCGGACGGAATTACGCACCCGGCTGGAAAGCGCGCCGGTCGAACACGCCGAAGCATTACTGGCCGCGTATGAAGTGCTGCAAGGTTTGCACGACAAGGGCGTGCTCGAAACATTGCGGGGGGTGATCGGATCGAGCGAGCAGACGCTGAAAATGATTGTTGACGCAGCAAAAACGCCGGAAGCCATTCGCGCCATGCGCAACTTTGTGATTCTGGCCAAACTATCCGCCGCCATCGATCCCGAACTCCTCGCCGGCATGGCAAAGGCCATGCCCGAAAGTCTGGCAAAAGCGCAAGAACCGCTCAGCCTCTTGCAACTGCTAAAAAAGTTGCGTAGCGAAGACTCCCGCCGCGCTTTGACCGCGCTGACCTGCGCGCTGGAATTTGTTGGAAAGACCTTCAATTCCGAGAAATAGCAATGCCGGCCTGACAGGCGGAAAATTTAAATTGGCGGCGAGGCACCCTGATTGAACTTTTCCACCACTTCACGGATGGCGTGGGTGTGTTCGGACGTGCTGCCGCAGCAGGAACCGATGATCTTCGCACCGGCGGCAAGGACCTCCGGCACGGCGACGACCATGTCGGCGGGCGATTGTTTATAGACGGCTTTGCCGCGCTCCAAAACCGGCAGGCCGGCATTGGGTTGCACCATCGTTGGGAGACTGCACGCATCGCAATAGATTCGGGCCACTTTCGCCGCTCCTACCATGTCCATGCCGGTGCCGCAGTTCAAGGCCACGAAGTTCGCGCCTTTTTCTTCCGCGAATTCCGCAGCTTTTTCGGGAAACACCCCCATCATTGTCACATAAAATGTTTTGTCGGCGGACAAATCGTAGGCCAGCGAAGCAATGATGCAGGGCGCGCCCGCCGCCTTGGCCGCCTCGATGGCCAGGCCCACTTCCTCCAGCGAGGTCTGGGTCTCGATGATAATGGCGTCGGCGCCGCCTTCCACCAAAGCGGAGGCCTGTTCGTCCAGCGCCTTGCGGGCGTCGGCTTGGGAAAGTTCGCCGTACGGTTCCAAAATCGCGCCCAATGGGCCAATGTCGCCAAGCACGTATCCGGTGCGGCCGCCAAACGCCTCGCGCGCGATGGCCACGGCCGCCTTGTTGATGGCGCGCACGTCCTTGGCCACGCCGTGGCGAGCCAGCGTAATGCGGCTGCCGCCAAATGTATTGGTGATCACGCAATCCGTGCCAGCGTTTGCGTAACGTTTCTGGATGGCTAGAACGCGGTCGGGTTGGGTCAGATTCCAAAGCTCGCCGCACGAACCGTTTTCGAGGCCGGCCAGCATGAGTTGCGTGCCCATGGCGCCGTCGCAAACCAGGCGGCGTTCCAACACGATTTCTTGCAGGAGTTTTTGCATGGGCCGATCTTGCCGCATTTCCCGAAGCGCGGCAACGGTTTCCGTGTGAATTTTGCCCGCGATCTCTCGTCTATGATGAACAGGCATGAAAATAATTTATTCGACTGCGTTCGCTCTCCTTCTCTCCCTTGGACATTTATGCGGCGCCACGCTGGCCCAAAACGGAACCGCACGGACTGTAATCGTAATTGATCCGTCCGCAAGCGCCAGCGAGACATTTGCCGCGCGCGAGCTGACGTCTTATCTTCATATAATCACTGGCGCGAATTTCGAGATTCGCACGAACACGATTGCGCCTAGGCACGCCATTGTTGTCGGCCAGGGAAAGGCGGCGGCAGATCTTTTTCATGATGTCCCGTTCAGTCAATTGGGCGGCGAAGAATGGGTCATTCGTACCCAAGGCGATCGCCTGTTGCTGGCCGGCGGGCGGGCCCGCGGAACTCTGTACGCGGTAAGTCGGTTTTTGCAGGACCAATGCGGGGTGCGTTGGTGGACACCATGGGCAAGCCGGATTCCCAAGCAATCCACCCTGACTGTGCCGAGTCTGAAAATCCGCGGCAAACCCGCCTTCGAATATCGCGCGCCCTATTGGTTCGACGCTCGGGACGCCAATTGGTCGTGGGAAAATCTTTGCGACAGCCAGTTTTCCCAACTGACCGAGGAACAAGGCGGCGGAATTGAATATAAGGGTTTCGTTCACACCTTTTATCCGCTCGTGCCGCCCGACAAGTATTTCGCCGAACACCCGGAGTGGTACAGCCAGATCGATGGAAAACGCACAGAAACCGGGGCGCAGCTTTGCACCACGAATCCGAAATTGCGCGATTTTATGGTGGAGCAAGTGAAGCAACGACTGCGCGAATCGCCGCGAGCCAGCATCATCAGCGTTTCGCAGAACGATTGTTTCGGCCCCTGCGAATGCGCCAATTGCAAGGCGTTGGACGACGCGGAAGGGTCGCATTCCGGGAGCATGATCGCTCTTGTCAATTATATCGCGGAAAAAATTGGGCCGGAATTCCCCAATGCGGCGGTGGACACGCTGGCTTACCAATTTACGCGCAAACCACCGCGAACGCTGCGCCCCCGGCCCAACGTCATCGTCCGCTTGTGCAGCATTGAATGCAATTTTCGCGAGCCGCTGGACCAGCCATCGAACGCCAGTTTTGGGGATGACATTCGCGGGTGGGCGAAACAGGCAGACCGGCTTTATGTCTGGGATTACGTCACGGATTTTGGGCATTATATTCAACCGCATCCAAACTGGTTTGTCCTCGGCCCGAACCTGCGTTTCTTTCAAACCAATCATGTTCGCGGCGTGTTCGAGGAAGGCGCCTACAACTCGCATGGGTCGGAAATGGCCGAGTTGCGCGCCTGGGTGCTGGCGCAATTGTTGTGCAATCCACAACAAGACGATCGCGCTTTGATCCGGGAATTTCTCAATGGTTACTACGGCCTCGCGGGCGGTCCCATCGAAAGTTATTTGGAATTACTGCAAAATGCTTCTCGCGGTTACAACCTGGCTTGTTATTCGCCCACCGACGCTCCTTTCCTTGGATTCAAGACGCTCGCCGCTGCTGAAGAACTCTGGCAGGAAGCGGAACAGGTGGTCGGCGAGAATGAGAATTTGCTGGCGCGTATCCGCCTAGGCCATCTGGCGGTTCGATACGTCTGGCTGTCCCGATGGGATGCGCTTCGCAAGGAGTGCGCGGCAACCGGCGCGAAGTGGCCGCTGGACGACTCCCGGAAAAAAGTCGCGGAAGAATGGCGCGCGGTGGCGAATGGCATTCCGGGCAAGCCCTGGACGAAAGTAACGGCGTTGGATGAGGCTGGCTTGAGCCCGGAAAACTTCCTGTCATCCATCGAAAAGGGCGGTGAATAATTTTTGGAGCAGGCGCGTCCAAACATGACGAAAGAAAAAACGAAAAACCGGGAGGCGTTTACGCTCATTGAATTGTTGGTCGTGATTGCGATTATCGCGATCCTGGCCTCCATGCTCCTGCCCGCTTTGAGCAGGGCAAAAAGCCGCGCCAACGACGCCAAATGCATGTCCAATTTGCACCAATGCGGCATTGCGTTGAATCTTTATTTGCAAGATTACCGTGACACTTTATTCTGGACTTCCACCAACGTCTCGCTTTACGGCATGGAATGGTTTGTGTGGGCTGGACGGACCAACAATAATCTAATCGGCACAGCGCAAGGCAATATTTTCAACGACACTGACCGACCCTTGAACCATTACGGATTGACCGCAGGTTCGGTGACGTGTCCGGTGGATCAGGGGCGGTCGGTGGACCAGACGACCTACGATTTATTCGAGTGGGTTGGCAATTCTTACATGTTTAATTTTGGAGGATTGCCGCCATTTCCGGCCGGGGATGGGTTGGACGGGTTGTCCGTGAATAGTTTGACTAATCTGACCCAAACCGTCGTCTTCGGTTGTGGCATTCTGGCTTATCCAAACGATGTCAAAGGCTGGCACCGCGCGACGCCCGCCGGGAACATTCTCTTCGCCGATAACCACGTCAGCTTTTACCAGGCAACAGCCGCGACCAATTTAGTTTGGTAACGTGCTTGAGGCGGGCGCTGTCCTCACGGCGTGTTTTTATCGTCAATTTTTATGATGCGGCGATAGCCCTCAAGACGGTGCCCGTCATCGATTGTGATATCAAAGTCTTCACCGCGATCAAAACATTGCTTGACGGCAGTCAGCGCGCGGGTGAGAACGCGCCGGTATTTTTCCCCGGCTTCGCGGCGCTCCAGGTCTTGTCCTGCGGTCCATTGAAAATCCCGCAGGCACAGGAAATAGCCGTTTGGAATGGTGACGACTGCATCCCGTTTCGGCTGGGGCAAATAAATGGAGGGACGGGGGTGTTTGGCGGCGTATTCCGTGAGGACGCGCGTCAGGCTCATCTGTTCATTCCACGGCAGGTGATGCGCGTGGTCCGAAGTCCAAAACCAAAAATAGCGCGCCCCCATGTCGTAGGCTGTCGTCAAAGCCAGTGGAGCGATGGCAGGATCACATTGGCCATAAATGGACGTGCCCCAAAATTTGCCGAACGGACGAGTGCCGCCACGCATCTGGGCGTAATTGAATTTCAATACTTGCACTGGAGTTAAATGCAATTTTAATCCCGTATCAGAAAGGATCTGATAGTCAAAAAACGCCGGGTTATAACGCCCTTCCTGAACTATGCCGGATACGCCCGCTTTCATTTCGTAAAAGGCCGCTTCGGCATACGAATCCCAAGTTGGATAATCGGTTTGGGTGAGACGCATATCGCCAAAATTGACACCCTGCCGGCGCAGGGCTGCTTCCAAATGCCAAACCCCGTAATAATCGGCGGACAAATAAGCGGTTCGCGTCCGCATTTCGAACAAGGTTGAAAAATCGGATGGAAAGTTTCCGGCGCGACGTCGATCGTCCCGGTCCAATATCATGCCCGCAGGTTCGTCAATGAGCATCGCCGGGCCCCGATAATTGGCCCGATACAGATCCGCCGGATAACGCAATTTGGGAACGCCTGTGGCCTCGCGAAAATAAAAGACCGGTTTCGACCGCACCCATTGCTCGTGCTCCGCCGCCACCGGGAACATATTCATTCCCGCGGCGATCGCAGTGCGATAGTCATCCTCTGTTAGTGGAATGTATGTGTAATCATTCGTCGCCGAGGCCGGCAGGCGATGTCCTTCGCGGTCTTTGAAATCCCGGTCGTTTCCAATGAGAACTTCGCGATTGAGATCGAGGCGTTTGATATTTCCCCATGGCGACCAAGCCTCCTGCGACCGTATGGGTAATTGCGCCAGACTGAGCAGTTGCCCTAAAAACTTGCAGGTCTCGGCTGCGCCATCATTCCGGGCAGTGTTTGACGCGGGATGAGGCAGAAACTCCCGTTCAAAGCCGGCCCAACAAGGCAGCAATGCTGCGCCGGTATTGACGTCGCGATAATCGTAAGATTCGCCCGTCTCTGGGATGCGTAATTGATACCGCGCAAACTTGACCGGTTGTTGGTTCTCCGCCAGCGGATCGGCGGAAGCCAGCGCGCGAAGCACAATCAGCGGCGACGCGTCCAGATTCGTTTTGGCCCGCACCTCCAATTGCCACCAGCGAAAATTTCGCGAACCCTCACCAGGGCCGTAAATGAAATCCACACTGGCAAACGGTGGTGGCACATCGTTTCTTCCGCTGAAGGCAAGATAATGCAGCCTGGTTCCGGCGGGCGGCTGCAAAGGCGGCTGGGCCGAAACCGCAGCAGAAAAAATGGCAAAAATTCCCACTGTCAGCGCCTCTATATACGGCCTCATAAAGTTCATTCCTCACGTCTCCTGGACGCCTTGGAAGTTACCTCGTGCAAGCCTCTGAAACGAGGCATTTTTGGTCCTGCCTTCCCGCTTAAACTGCGGACTGAGACAGCCGTTGATCCAGCGTCCAGGCAGCGCTGATGAGGGCGATGTGAGAAAGTGCCTGGGGAAAGTTTCCAAGATGCTCACCGCAAGGACCCAGTTGCTCCGCATAAAGACCGAGATGATTGGCGTAACCAAGGGCCTTCTCAAAAATAAAGCTGGCCTTTTTCAAGTCGCCCGCTCGCGCCAGACATTCCACATACCAGAACGAGCACATGGAAAATGTTCCTTCGCCCCGAGGCAAACCGTCGGGCGCCGCCCTGGGAGATCGGTAGCGATAAACCAGGGAATCTTCCACGAGCGTGTTTTCGATCACGGCCAGCGTGGAGCGCCAGCGGGGGTCGCTGGGGCTGATGAATTTTACCATCGGCATCAGCAACGCCGAAGCGTCCACGTTTTTTGCCCCGCGATATTGAACAAAGCATTTCAGTTTCGGGTCCCAGAAATGTTCGTAAACATCCTTGTAAATCTCGTCGCGGATGCGGTGCCAGCGCACAAGCGGCGCGGGAAAAGAACGCTGCCGCGCCAGTCGTATGCCACGGTCCAGCGCCACCCAGCATAAAACTCGCGAGTAAAGAAAAGGCTGCCGTCCGCCGCGAACTTCCCATATCCCGTCGTCGGATTTGCGCCAATTCCGGCAGACCCATTCGACGAGCTTGGTTATGTTCATCCAAAAGTCGTATGAGATTTGCCCTCCATGATTGTCGTATATATTAATTGAGTCCAGCAACTCGCCGTAGATATCGATCTGGAGTTGTTGGGAGGCGGCATTGCCGATTCGGACCGGCCTGCTGCCTTCGTAGCCTTGGAAATGCTTTAGGACGGTTTCGGGCAATTCCCGGCTGCCATCAACCCGGTACATTACCTGCAATGGTTTGCCCGGGCGCAGTTCACGGCAGCGTTGCTCAATCCAGTCCATAAATGCCGCAGCCTCCTCGGTGTAACCCAGGCGCATTAAAGCATCGAGTGTGAACGACGCATCGCGGACCCAGGTGTAGCGATAATCCCAGTTGCGCTCGCCCCCGATTCTTTCCGGCAATCCAAAGGTTAAGGCTGCCACAATCGAACCATAAGCCCTGGAAGTTAGAAGCTTGAGCGTCAGCGCCGAGCGATTGACCATTTCGCGCCACCGGCCTCGATATTGCGAATGTCCGATCCAGGCCAGCCAGTAATTCATCGTTTCCTTGAAGGCCTCCGAAACGTAATCCGGATTCTCCGAGGGGGATTGTTCGCCGGAAATGGCTTCTTCCAAAACGAACGCCGCCGTTTCTCCGGGGCGCAATTTGAATTCCGCAACAACCGCGCCATTTTCAATTCGGGCCGGAACGGTGCTGCGCAAACGCAATGCGGATTGCTTCCCCCGTTTTGGAATAAAAAGGTGGGCGTTGGATTTTCTTGTGACGGTGTGTCCGATGCGGCCATAGTCAAATCGCGGGGCGCACTCCATACGGAAACGAATTTCCCCCCGGACAACCTTCACGCGGCGAACCAAGTTATGGCTTTGCCCGAGATGTCGAATCGGCATGAAATCCGAAATGGCAGCAACACCGTCGCTGCCGAGAAACCGCGTCATCAAAATATTGGTATCGGGAAGATAACGCTGCCGGCGCTTGAAATCTCCAGAGAGCGGCGCGATTTTAAAATGTCCGCCCCGCTCTCGATCCAGTAACGACGCAAAAATGGACGGACCATCAAACCGCGGCAGGCACATGAAGTCAATCGAACCCTCCAAGTTGACCAGGGCAACGGTGCTCAGATCGCCGATGACACCATAATTCTCGATTGGCAGATAGTTCATGACGGGGGCCGTGGTTTAATTCCCGCCGCCGTCCCACCCCGATCAATCACGTGCGCGGCGTTGTCACTATAAAGCCCAAAAGCGCCCCAACGCCAAAGGCGATCCCGAGCGCCTGATAAGGGTTCGCACGGATGGCCTTGTCGGTTGCTTTCGCGCCGTCAACGACTTTCGCTTTCACGCGGGCACAGGTTTCACTAGTTGCGTCCAACGCCGACTGCACCCGGTTGCGGGCGGCGGCGACGATTTCGCTGGTTGTATCGGCGGTGGCGGCCAAGAGAGCCCGCGTTTCATCCGCGAACTGATTGTGGCCCTCTTTTGTATGATTTGAGTGTGTTTTCATAATTGTTCCAGATTTCTGTGCTCGCAACTAAACGCTTCTTCCCCGGATCAATCGCAATAGCAGCACGATTACAGCTATTACCAGCAGAATATGAATAAACCCTCCCAATGTATAAGAACTAACCATCCCCAATAGCCAGAGTATGATAAGGATCAGAGCGATTGTTTCGAGCATATGGCCTTTAGTGTTAAGTATTCGAATTTTTCATCAACGAATGAATTCGTTGCTTAAATCATGCCATTCGAAATCCCCGCTACGCGCCATATCTGGGGCGTAAAAAACGTCGCATTTTGCGATACCCCTCCTCTTCATTCGCATTCTGCCAGAGCCTGTGGTTGACGATTGATTGAACGGGCGATTATACGGCCGCACAGGCTGCCGGGTTAGATAATCTGTCATCGCCAGGGAAATGAAGATCATCCACCAGATAAAACCCGCGCAAGCGAAGATTAAGACGAGGCGGGAACTATATCGAACCCGCATGAAGAATGAGAGGACGAGCAGCATTTTGGCGCCAGCAATGCACAGCGCGATGATGGTATTGCCCGATCCGAGATCGAACCGTGCGGCAAACCACGTCAAACCCAGCAGCACCACCAAGGAGGCCCAAGTTATCCAAAGTGTTTTGCTGGAAACGGTGCGCGTATTCATAAATGGCGTCCAATCAAGTATAGAAGCGGGTAAAGATAAATCCACACGATGTCCACAAAATGCCAGTAAAGCCCGGCTACCTCGACCGGATTGTGATATTGAGCGCTAAACCGGTTGCGAGCTGCCATGACGGCTATTGTTGACAGGAGCCCAATACCAATCAGCACATGAATGGCATGCAGGCCGGTCATCGCCCAATAGAAATAGAAAAACAATTCTTCCCCTTTGCCGCCTTGAAGGGAGAAACCCGGGCCGGGCACGAGGCCTTCGCGAAAATCCTCCGCGTACTCCAGCGCTTTTACCCCGAGAAAAGCGGTAGCCAGCAGGACGGTGAATAATGTGTTTTTTACAAGTCGTTTCGTTTCACCCCGTTCGGCGGCATGAACAGCCAGCGCCATGCTGAGGCTGCTGGTCAGCAAAATGGCGGTATTGATGGTTCCGTAAAGGATGTTGGTGTGACGGCTGGAGGCGGCAAAGGCGTGTGGGTAAGCATGGCGATAAACGATGTAGCCGACGAACAATCCACCGAAGAACATGATTTCTGTGGCGAGAAATGCCCAGATGCCCAGACGCGAAGCTTCCTGCTGTTGCTCTGGAGAATCGAACTGCTCGCGCAGCCATGCCGGGGATTCACTCACTGTCCGCCTCCGGATGATAATCATAAGGTTTGTCGGGAAGTTGCGGCGGTGTGTCAAAATTATGCACTGGCGGCGGCGACGAAGTTTCCCATTCCAGTCCGGAAGCTTTCCACGGATTAGCTCCGGCGATTTTTCCGTGGCGCAAGGACCAAACCAGGTAGATCAGGGGCAACAAATACCCAATGCCCAAAATGGATGCTCCCGCCGTGGAAAGAATGTGGTAAATCTGAAATTCGGGCGCGTAGTTGTGATAACGGCGCGGCATGCCAAGATATCCCATGATAAATTGGGGGAAGAAGGTGAGGTTGAACCCGGCGAAAATGATCAAGGCCGCCAACTGCGCCAGTTTCTCCGGGTAAAGCCGGCCCGTTATTTTCGGCCACCAGAAATGCAGGCCGCCCATGAACCCAGTCACCATTCCTCCCACCATGATGTAATGGAAGTGGGCGACGACAAAGTAGGTATCCGTCACATGCACGTCCACCGCGAGCGCGGCCAAAAACAATCCCGTCAGTCCTCCGATGGTGAACAACCCGATAAACGATAGTGCATACAGCATCGGAGCCTCGAAGGAAATGGAGCCCCGGTAAAGTGTCGCCGTCCAATTAAATACCTTGATGGCGGAAGGAACCGCCACCAGATAGCTTAATACCGAGAAGACCATGCCTGCGTAAATAGACTGGCTGCTGACAAACATGTGGTGGCCCCAAACAAGGAATCCCAAGACCGCGATGGCTACGCTGGCCATGGCCACCCAGGCATAGCCAAAGATTTCCTTTCGCGAGAAGCAACTGATCAATTCGCTGACTACTCCCATACCGGGCAGGATCATGATGTAAACGGCCGGATGTGAGTAAAACCAAAAGAGGTGCTGGAATAGAATCGGATCGCCGCCAAGTTTGGGATCAAAAATGCCGATGTGCCAGATGCGCTCCATCGCCATGAGGGCCAGGGTTATGGCCAAAACGGGGGTGGCTAGAATCAAAATCAAGCTCGTTGAATACATCGACCAGAGAAACAATGGCATCCGAAACCACGTCATGCCGGACAGGCGCATAGTATGGATGGTGATAATGAAATTAAGGCCGGTCAGGATCGAAGCGAACCCGGCAATAAAAATTCCCGCAGCCATCAGGATGACGTGGGTGTTTGAATACGTGCTGCTGAACGGGGTATAAAACGTCCAGCCGGTGTCGACGCCGCCGACGATGATCGAATAAAGGACAAATGCGCCTCCGAGCATGAACAAGTGCCAACTCAAAAGGTTAAGCCGTGGAAAAGCCACGTCCCGTGCCCCGATCATGAGCGGAATCACAAAATTGCCGAGCACCGCGGGTATCGAGGGAATGAGAAAAAACCAGACCATCAGGACGCCGTGCAGCGTGAAAAGCTTATTGTAGGTTTCATTGAGGAGAAACGCGCCATGCGGTCGCAGAAGCTCCCCGCGCATGAGCGCGGCCGCCACGGCGGCCACCGCGAAAAAAATCAGAATCGAAAACAGGTAAAGCAGACCAATCCTTTTGTGATCGGTAGTCAGCAACCAGGAGCGCACGGTATGGGCCGCCGAGAGATAATTTTCCGTCTCCGGCTGAACTTGGACCGTCTGGATCTCAATGGGATTCATTTGTTCATTTCCTCCGGTGGCCGTTTGCTGGCCAGGCTGCGAATGTAGGCGATGAGTTGGATGATTTGTTCCTCCGAAACGCGTCCTTGAAATGTGGGCATGAGAGGGCTGTAGCCCGCGACCCTTTGCGAGGCGGGAAGGAGAATGCAGTCGCGAATGTATTGGTCGTCAGCAATCGCCACATCGCCCGAGGCCAATGGCACCGGCCCGCCATAAACTCCTTCCAGACGCGGCGCCCGCATCACCGAACTTCCCACGTGACAGCCGCTGCAACCCAAATCTCGAAACAACCGTTCCCCTGCCGCCGCCAGGTTGTCGCGCGGCGCGCCCGCCACCAGCCACGCCGCGTAATCTTCTGGCTTCATCACAATGACGTTGCCGCCCATGAGCGAGTGATCCGAGCCGCAGTACTCCGCACAAAACAAATGATATGTTCCGATTTTTGCGGGCCGGAACCATTCCGTCACATAGCGTCCGGGCACGACATCCTGTTTGATGCGAAAGGCCGGGATGAAAAAACTGTGAATGACGTCCTCGGACGTCATGGTCAATTTGATCGTCTGGCCGAGAGGGAGGTGTAATTCGTTGATTTCCCGATTGCCTTCAGCGTGCTGAAGCTTCCACATCCATTGCTTTCCAACCACAAACGCTTCGAGGGCATCGGCAGGCGGCCGTTCGATCTGGTAATACAAATCGGCGGCCCAGCCAAAAAGCCCCATCATCATGAGGAACGGGATGACGGTCCAAACCACCTCGACCTTCCAAGTATGAATCCGTATCGAACTGCGATCGGCCTTTTTCCCGCGGCGATATTTGAACAGGAAATAAATCATCGGCCCGAAGATCAACGCCATATAAAAGGTGCTGATGAGGATCAGGCCGAGAAAGAGCCAATCAACCTTTCCGGCAAGTTCCGTGGCGGCGTTTGGAAAAGGAAAAGGACTCATGGTTCCACCTTCTTACATGCCGCGATCCCGGCGCGCCGCCGGATGCCCACAATGAATGCAATCAACGCCGCCAGTACCGCCAGCCCCAAGACGCGTACAACACCCAGAATAATGCCGCTGTACTTGCCGGAGATGGGGCTGTAATGGAAACAGAGCAAAAAAATCTGCTCGATCGGGGAACCAATTCTTGCGCCGGCGGCATCGTTAAGAGACTGGGTCAAATCTGCGCTCGAAAAAATAACACCGGATAAATAGTGCGAGATTCTTCCTGTCGGAGACAAAATCACCAATCCGCTGGGGTGGGCGTACTGATGTTGGGTGGTGTCGTAGGCGTAATTAAATCCAACTTGCACGGCAAGCTGGTGGATGGCCGGTTCGTCGCCGGTCAGAAAATGCCAGCCGTTGACGGCGTCCGGTTGGCCAAAACGCGTCACATAGGATTTCTTTTTTGCGGCGGCCAGTGCGGGCGTTTCATGCGGATCAATGCTGATATTGACTACTTCATAATCGCGGCCCATTTGCAGTTTTATGTCCTGCAATCCGCCGAGCATGCCGTTCAAAACAACCGTGCACAGCATGGGGCAGCCGTAATAACCGAGCACCAGGATGACGGGCTTTTTGCCAAAATAATTCCCGAGCCGAACCGGTTTCCCGTTCTCATCCCGGAAAGGCAGATCCAGAGAAACGGTGGCCCCCAGCTTTTGGTCAAAGGCAATGCGTTGCAACGCGTTGTCCGAAAGCGCCTGAGCGGAAAGCGCTTCGCCGGAGAAAATCAAACAGAGAATGACAAAGATAATCATGGATGCTCCTTCGGCGGTTGTGTCAACAAGTCGATGGCGCGGTCAATCGGGATTCGTACCACGCCCGTGCTCTTGTCGATCCAGCCGTAACTGTTCAATTCGGCCTCTTCGCTCGCGCGCAACGCCTGCAAATCTACCAGCGGGTTTGGTTGTTCGCGCGGGGCAGGAAAATAAGGCTGCGTGGCGGCCACGGAGGCAGGCGGAGACTGGCGCGCGGCGTTTTCATCCGCTCGCCGCGCGTTCTCTTCCAAGTGGCGCGACATAACGGTGATAGCTCCGTACGCTGCGACCATGGTCGCGGCGAGAATGCCGAGAAAAACCACAATCCCCTTAAAATTGACATCATCATTCTGCATGGGCAAAGGAGTAGGAGATTCGAGGGTCGTTTTGGGTCAGAAAAGGGGCGCGTTTGAATGAAGCGGCGCACTTCGCCACCCACAATCCACCCAGGCCGAGCGGCGCGGCAAAATCCATCCAGTGGAGGTGAACGCCAGTTTGGTAAAAAGCAGGCTCCACCAACCAGTAGGCGTTAACTGTTTGGCAAATAAACACCAAGCCAGCCAGAAACCGGAGCGCCCGAAAATTTCTTTTGGAGGCACGAAACAACAGCAGAAAAAACGGCAGGAAAAAATTGAACAACGCCAGGAATCCGGCGATCCACTTCCAACCGCCGGCAATGCGATGAAGGTACCAGACAATTTCGTGGGGCAGATTGCCGCTCCAGATGATCAAAAGCTGGCCAAAGCAAACGTACGTCCAAAACATCACAAAGGTCAGAAGCAAATTTCCCAGTTGATGAAACTGGCCGGCTTCCACTACGGCTGAAAACGGCGGTTCATTCCTGAACCAGGCCAGCAAAAGAATGGCGAAGGCAACGGCCGCGAGGATTTGTCCGCCGCAAATGATCACCGCGAACATGGTCGAATACCAATCCGGCTCCAGCGATAGCAGCCAGTCAACCCATGCGAACGTGACCGTAACTGCGTAAATCACAACTCCTGGTCCGCTCAGTGCCCGTGCGTGACGTGTGGGGGTTAAATCCACGGTTTGGTCCTGTTGCAGCGACCATTTCCGTAAGGACACGGCCATCCAGATCCAAATGATAAAAAAGACAATCGCCCGCGCGGCGAACGCAGCTACGTTTAGGTAATGCGCCTTATGACGGAGAACCTCGCTGTGCGCCACTTCGTCGGGCCTTGCCCACGAGTACAATTCGTGCAGGCCGGCAAAAATCGGCAGAAACAAAACCGCCATCATGGGCAGCGTCATATAGCCGGCCTCCAAAAAGCGGCGAGTAACGTCGCCCCAGCGTCCTCCCGTAAGGTGATGAATCATGGCCACGCACAAGCAACCGAGCGAAAGCCCGAGCCAGAACAAATATGCAAAGAGATAGGAGACGAAAAACTGCCTGGCATTGAAGAAGGCACCCATGCCGCACGCTCCCAAGGCGATTATTCCCACCCCGAGCGCTGTGCGCTGCCTGTCACTGATGCGTGAAAAGAAAAATGCATTCATTGTGATTGCGCCTCCAGTTTGGCGCGTTCGTCCGGCGGCACGTCGGCCAGTGTCGCGTGATGGCTGAGTTGCAGGGCGCGGATGTAGGCGGTAATGGCCCAACGGTCATTCGGTTCCACGCGATTCGCATACGAGAACATCACCCCATAGCCGCGTGTGATGACATCGTAGAAATAGCCGGGCGGAGCAGAGCGCAACCGGTCGATGTCGTAAGAGGGCGGCGCGGGAAAACCGCGTTGCACCACGATGCCATGCCCCTGTCCTGTTCGTCCGTGGCAAACCGCGCAATAAATATCGAAGCATTCACGGCCCCGCTCCAGAGTCCGGCGAGTGACGAGGAAAGGGATTTGGGCGAGATAATTTGTCCCGATTTTGCCGCTGTCATAAGAGGCGTCGGCGTGAAAATTCTCCTGCGCCACCGTGTGCGGCGGCAGCGGGCGCGAAGCCGAGCCATCAGCGAAAAAGTCGCTGCTTTTCATGGGGTCGCCGCGCGGTTGGTCGTACATTTCGCGGCGGCAACCGGCCGATAGAAAGCTCAGCAAAACAAGCAGGAAAGGGATTGCCGTTTTCATTCAGCCACCTCCGCGATCATGGAAGGATGGAGTTTTTCCAGGAAGTTCCGCGTTGCGACACGGTCAAACATCGGATCAGAGGACTCGATGCACAAAAAGAAGCGGTCGGTCGAAGCCCGCACGAATTCGGGGACATTGAAAACCGGATGGTGCGGCTGCGGGAGACGGTTGAACACCAGCATGGAAATAATGGCCGAAAGTGCGGCGCAGAGAATCGTCAACTCGAAGGTGATGGGAATAAACGCGGGCCAACTGTTCAAAGGACGCCCTCCGACATTAATCGGATAATCAACCGCCATGGCAAACCATTCCATGAAGTAACCGCCCAAACCGCCAGCAATTCCTCCCGCGAGCACGATTAAAGGAATGGCCGAGCGCTCATGTCCCAAGGTGCGAGCCAGGCCTTGCACGGGAAACGGCGAGTAGGCATCCATCTTGCGGTAGCCGATGGAGTGCGCGTCGCGGGCGGCGCGCAGCAAATCCTCCTGGTTTTCGAATTCAGCCATCAGGCCCACCAGTTGCGCTTTCATGGTTTGACCTCCTGATGTTTGGCGATCACGGTGCGAACTTCCGACATGGAAATGGCCGGCAACAGCCGGATGAAAAGGAAAAGCAGCGTCAGAAATAATCCCACACTTCCGAATAGCGTCATCCAGTCCCACTTGGTGGGGAAATACATTCCCCAAGCCGAAGGAACATAATCACGATGCAGACTGGTGATGACGATGACAAAACGTTCCACCCACATCCCAACGTTGACGAACAGCGCCACGATAAACAAGGCAACTGTGTTGGTGCGAACGCGCCGCGACCACAACGCTTGGGGAATGAGCACATTCAACAGCATGAGCGCCCAGAATATCCAGCCGTAGGGCCCAAAGGCGCGATTGGCCATCATGTATTCTTCAAAAATATCTCCACTATACCACGCCATGAACGCCTCCATTAGATAGCCGTAGGCCACCATCATGCCGGTGGCGAGCATGACATTTGCCATGTTGTTGAGATGGCGCTCCGTGATGAGGCCTTTTAATCCGTAAAGGCGGCGCAAAGGAATGACGATGTTGAGCACCATGGCAAAACCGGAATAAATGGCGCCCGCCACGAAGTAAGGCGGAAAAATCGTGGAATGCCAGCCGGGCACAATGGCCACCGCAAAATCAAAGCTAACCACGCTGTGGACCGAAAGCACGAGCGGCGTGGCCAAACCGGCCAAAAGCAAATAGGCGGTTTGCTGGCGTTGCCAATGGAGGGCGGAGCCTCGCCAGCCGAGGGCCAGCATTCCGTAAATAATTTGCTGTAACCGCTTCGGGGCGCGATCCCGCAACGTGGCCAGATCCGGAATCAAACCAGCATACCAAAAAATTAATGACACAGTGAAATAAGTGCTGACGGCAAAAACATCCCACACCAGCGGACTCCGAAACTGCGGCCACAAGCCCATGGTGTCGGGATACGGCAGAAGCCAGTAAAAAAGCCAGGGACGGCCGAGATGGAGCAAGGGAAACATGCCAGCGCAGGCCACGGCAAACAGCGTCATGGCTTCGGTCAGGCGGTTGATGGAAGTACGCCAGTGCTGGTTCAAAAGCAAAAGAATGGCGGAGATAAATGTGCCGGCATGGCCAATCCCAATCCACCAGACGAAATTGACAATGGCAAATCCCCACGCGATGGGAATATTGACCCCCCAGATGCCAATGCCGCGCAAAAGCAAGACGGTCACCGCGCAGAGAAACATCATTAGCAGTCCAAAAGCGACAGCGAAACCGGCCCACCACGTCTTGGGTCGGGGATGATGCAAAACGATGGAGCCAATGGTGTTGGTCACCGATTCGTAGGTTTGACCAGGACCAAGCATGCGCTTGGGGTAGCCGAGCGGCGTCACGGCAGGCGGTTCAACGCTAGGGGGCGTCATGATTTCCCCTCCAACTGCGGATTGGGATTCCTCAGACGCGCAAGATATGTGGTGCGTGGCCGGGTGTTCAGTTCGCCCAACATGCTATAGTTCAGCGGGGAAGCCTTAAGTTTGGAAACGGCGCTGTCCGGATCTTTTATATTGCCAAAGGTGATGGCTTGGGCGGGGCAAACCTGCTGGCACGCTGTTTTGATTTCACCGTCACGAATGGGCCGGTCTTCCAATTCGGCGGCAATCCGCGCCGCACTGATGCGCTGGAGGCAGTAGGTGCATTTTTCCATGACGCCCCGCCAGCGAACGGTGACGTTGGGATTCCGCATGGATTTGAGACTGGGTGTTTCATAATCAGCATAACGAAAAAAGTTGAATCGTCGCACTTTGTAGGGGCAGTTGTTGGAACAATAACGGGTGCCGACGCAACGGTTGTAAACTTGCAAATTCAACCCCTCATGATCGTGAAGAGTGGCTCCGACGGGGCAAACCAGTTCACAAGGCGCATTTTCGCAGTGCATGCATGGAACCGGCTGGTGATGGATGCGCGGATTGTCCGGCCCGCCCTCGAAATATTGGTCTATGCGAATCCAAGCCATGTCGCGACCGGCGGCAACCTGTTCCTTGCCGACAACGGGAATGTTATTTTCCGACTGGCACGCCAGGACGCAGGCATTACAGCCAATGCACGCATTCAAATTGATGGCCATACCCCAGGCATAGTCCGGGTTTTTGAACTCGCCGGGGTTGTAAAGAGTGTCATCCCGCACCGGGGGCGGTTCGTGATTGATATTATTGACGCTTGTGCCGGTGCGGATGATGTCGCGGCCTTCGACGTTGTGGCTGTGTTGCGTCGTGGCCAGCAGACGCTGTTTCCCGGTTTTAACCGGAACCAAACCGAAACCCACCCACATTTGACGCGAGCCGCGTAGAGCGTATCCGTTGGAGCCGACATCTTTTCCGACGCGGCCGGCGTGGATTCGACCCAAACCCAAGTGAATTGTGATGGAATTCTCAGCCTGGCCGGGAGTGATCCAGACCGGCAAAGTCACGGTGCGTTGCTCGAGGCGGAACTCAACCATGTCACCGCATATCAGTTGTAAACGTTGCGCGAGCGCGGGACTAATCAAAGCCGGATTGTCCCATGTAATTTTGCTGAGGGGCTTGGGCAACTCCTGCAGCCAGCCGTTGTTGGCGAAGCGTCCATCCCAAATACACGGATCGGGACGAAAACAGACTTCCACGTTTTCTTCGTGATTTTCCGGACGTGCGGTCACGATGAATGGAAGCAAGTCGGGACGGGGGCGGATGGAAACGGGCGGCAGTTGCGTTCCGGCAATCAAACCGTCGTGGAGCGATTGTCGCCACCATTTTTCAAAATCATCACCGGTTTTTTCGGAACGCCAATGATCGCGCACGATATCATAATCGCTGCGTGTTTCCCGTTGGGTGATGAAATGAAAAAGTTCGTGCGCCGTATTGCTGTCATAGAGCGGAGCAATGAGAGGTTGAATGATGGAAATAGTGCCATCGAAAGCGCGGACATCGCTCCAGGATTCGAGAAAGTGCGACTCCGGAATATGCCATTGGCAGGCAACGGAGGTTTCGTTCTGTTCCGTATTGAGATGAACACTAAATTTGACGCGTTCCAGGTGTGGGCCGAAATACAAATCCGCCGGGGCATCGAAGATGGGATTGCCGCCGAGGATGATCAGGCATTCGACCGCGCCCGCATCCATGTCCTTGACGAGTTGCGTCAGGGACTCTTGATGGTTGATCCAATGTTTTTCCGCGGAATACGAGTAACCGACAGTTCGGCCGACATTCCCCAAATGATTATTGAGCAGATGCGCCAAGGCATGAATCGCTGGCGGCTGAGATTCGCCAGCGATGATGATAGAGGAACCGGAATTATTCCGGAGGTCGTGCGCGATGGCGAGAACCAATTGGCGGTGCTTGTTTGCCAGTGGACGGGGGGGCGCTTGGACAGACACGCCAATTTCATGAGCGAGAGCAAACGATATATCTTCGATTTCCATGGAGGAAACAGGCAGACGATGATCGGCAACAGAACCGGTAATGGACGGTGTTGTTTCGATCGCGTAAAGTCGATTCATTTCCTTGCCGGGCCGGCGTCCTTCCGCAAATTGGCGTGTGTGCGCCAGGCGAGCGGGATGGTCAAAAAGAAAATCGGCGTCGAGGGAAAGGATTACGCGGGCGCGGTCGAAACGGTAGCGGGTTTCGACTGCGTGGCCGAAGACCTGGAGCGCGCCTTCCAGAGTATTGTCACGCGACAGAGGCTGATATTGATGCCAGCGGGCCTCTGGAAATTGCCGGAGCAATTCCCCCAATTGCGCCAGGAGTGTCGGCGATGTAAGGCTTTGCGTCAGAACGCGCAAGCCAGCCCCTCGAAGAGCGCGCTGATCACGAAGGGCAATCTCAAGCGCGGCCAGAAACGGTGGAAAGGCGCTAATTTCACCGGCATGGGTTACGGTTTTCGAGCGATCGGGATCATAAAGATCCAGCAATGCAGCTTGTTCAAAAATGCCAGTGGCGCCCAAGCTGGCGGAATGGCCGGGGTTGCCTTCGATTTTGGTGGGATGGCCTTCATGACTCTCCACCAAAAGGCCTGTGGCAAACCCATTGAAGGACATCGCGGTGGCGTAATGGAGTGGTTTGCCGGGGATCACCTCCTCGGGTTGTTTGACGTAGGGAACGATCTTGTGAATCGGTTCCCGGGTGCAGGCGCCCAGGCCCGACAATGCGACAGAGGCTCCCATGAGTTTTAGGAAATTTCGCCGACTGACGGCATCGTCCCACGGTGGAGCAGACGCGGAAAATTCGGGACCGAGAGATTCTAGAAACCCCTTCGTCTGCGCGGCTTCCGCGAGACTGCGCCAGTAGCGCGGGGCCTCGGGAACAATTGGAGTAAGCACAGAGGAGTTCATCGGTGACAAGTGCTGCAATCAGTCAGTATGGTAGCGTTGACATGATAGGCCGCGGCGAGAGCGCGGCCCTGTCCAAGCTGGTTGGGCGCAGCCTTCCAATGCATGTCGAAAACCTTGTCGCGGGGCCGGATGAACTTGTCCGGCTGGCGGTGACATTCCAGGCACCACTTCATGTAGAGCGTGTGACTTTTCCACGTCAGCGGCATTTCGTTGACCGGCCCGTGACAAGTGGCGCAGCCGACGCCTTTGGCAATGTGAATGCTGTGATTGAAAAACACGAAATCCGGCAGCTTATTGACACGGTTCCAGCGAAGCGGAATATCGGTGGCGAGACTTTGGCGTACCGGGGCCAGCAACGGCGCGCTGGTAAATAACTGGGAATGACACGTCATGCACGTTTCGGTGTCAGGAAGCCCCGCAAACGAGGATTTCTCTACGGAGACATGGCAATAGCGGCAGTCAATGCCTAATTGTTCGGCATGATGACGGTGGCTGAACGGGACTGGTTGTTCCAGTGGGATATTGACCCGGGTGGTGTAGGGCGACCAAAAAATCGCGTCTGCCGCCCATCCCAAAAAGAGGATGAAAAGTGCCAGTCCCAGGATGCTCACCCTGGCAACCGTATTGCTGCGCGACTCAAAAATTTGAGGCATTGCTTTTTCCTCAAAACTGATCCCGAACTGACGGAGTCGGGCGGGATTTTCCCGTGATCCATATCGTTAGCTTAGATTCAGCAGCGAGCACTTCAAAAGTTTATCCTCGAGCAATGCCGTCCACGCCCACAGGAATGGCGTGCGCCCCCCGGTGATAGGCGGACCTAGGCCTTCCTTGAACTGGCAAGGAGCCCGAGTAACCCAAGAACACTGCCGGCGATACCGCCGACCATGAGCCACATTGTTTTATCGGTTGATGTGCCCGTTACCACGCGCGATACCCCTGAAGCGGCGGAGTGGTATGAATCATAGGCCATGCATAGGAGAATTATCCCTCCAACAAGAAGTGCAATTCCAATAATTTGTTTCATAATCTCATTCAAATAGCTAGCGCCGTGCCAAAGAGAATACCTAGACCCTTCCAAGTTTAACCGACGAAAGCGAGAACGATTTGTATGGAAAATTGCAAGGAAACCCAGGGAATTATCGCAAATTGCATGGTTGCCAGGGCCGAATTCTAATTATTTCCGGGCACATCGAAGGGATCCAAGGTCCATCGTGCGGTCTTGGTGGTGCTTTTGAGGTTGCGTCGAATTGACGGACAGAGAATCGGGTGAACAATGAAGGATAAAGAGCATGAAACAAACACCTGTCCGAGAACACCGGAAATTCGACGAAACCTCACTTGGTCCTCGCAAGCGACGAAGAATTTAAAAGGGGGGTTAGACGATGCCGCGGTGCGGCGAGGCTCCGATTGTGGGCAACTTCAACTATATGTTGCATACCTCCCGGCTTTTAGCGGTTTCCGTGCCAACACTAGTCCCCTGGTCCCGCGGGGCAAACCCATAGCCCGACAGAACTTTTAAGGTTTTTTGCAATGATTCCCGTTGCGAAATGCATCCTGCAAGGACTGCAACTGTGGCGTTCGACGATTCAACGCCGTCGCCTTATGCGTTCATTTTAGAACGGATGCGCCTTCGTTTTGTGAATAACACCGACGCCATCTTCAGTTGGCACGTCAATAGCTGAAAGAGCCATTCAAAGGCGCGACTGCCTTTGCCTTGTAAGTATTTTATTATGAAGTTTGCCCCAGATTGGAAGCGACGGGTTTGGCAGGTGCTCCGGTCCGCCCGCTGGGTGCTCGTGGGCTTGGTTCTTTTGCTGGCGATCATCCGTTTATTGCTGCCGTTTGCCGTCGAACGGTATGTCAATCGCCAACTGAACAAAGCCAAGGATTATGGCGGCCGGATCGGAAGCGTCCATATCCAGCTCTGGCGCGGAAGGTATCGGATAAATACCCCGCAGATTTTTAAAAGAACTGGTGGCGTTCATACTCCCCTTTTTGCCGCCGATCAGGTCTATCTCTCCATCGAATGGAAGGAGCTGTTCCACGGCTCCGTCGTCGGACAGGTCATAATGGAGCGACCGCATCTGAATTTTGTGTCAGGGCCCACAGAGGAGCAAACCCAGACCGGAAAAGATGAGGACTGGGGCGGGATTTTAAAGAGCCTTTTTCCCTTCAAACTAAACCGGTTGGAGATTACCAATGGCCAAATTCACTTTCAAAACGAGCACTCGACCCCTCCCGTAGACATCTATCTGAATGACTTGTCCGCCACCGCCACAAACTTGACCAACTCGCGCGATGTCAAAGGTGAGCTGCCCGCCGGCGTAGTGGCCCATTCCACGACCATCGGCGGGGGAAACTTGGATCTTAAACTCCAACTCAACCCATTGGCCAAACTGCCCACTTACCAACTCGATGCCCAGCTCACCAATGTTAATTTGGTCGCGCTGAATAGCTTCCTGAGAGCGTACGCGAAATTCGATGTCGAGAGCGGCGGATTTGCCACTTATACCTCCATTGCATCCAAAGACGGAAATTACGACGGTTACGTGAAGGTCTTTTTTGACAAACTCGATGTTTTTGCCTGGGAAAAGGAACGCAAAAAAAATGCGCTGCAAATCTTTTGGGAGGCCATTGTCGGCACCCTCGCCACCGCTTTCAAAAACCAGGCCAAGGATTCGCTGGCCACTCGTATTCCGATCACCGGCACGTACGGGAAGGAAAAGGTCGGCACATGGACGGCGGTGGCCACCCTGATGCGCCACGCCTTCATCCGCGCGCTGGTTCCGGCGGTGGACGAGAAGGAAACCGTGCAAAAAGTCGAACAGAAAGTTGAAGAGAAAAAGAAATTGCGCGAAACGCCTCCACCGGCAAAAGGATCGGAACAATGGTCCAAGCCGCCCAGTTAGCTTATGCACGTCCGCAACTTAAAAGATGCCGCGCAACTGCTCCAAGCGACAGCGGTTGCATGGGTCAACAACAAAACTCCGCGTTTGGGAGCGGCGCTGGCTTATTACACGATATTTGCCATCGCACCCTTGTTTATCATCGCCCTCTCTGTCGCGGGCTTTTGTTTTGGACAGGAGGCGGCGCGCCGGGAGTTGTTCGGCCAGGTCAATGGATTGGTCGGGCGCGATGGGGGGGAGGCAATTCAGTCGCTCGTCGCTGCCGCCAACCGGCCGCAGGCCGGAAAATGGGCGACCGCCGCCGCGATTGCAACGTTACTCGCGGGTGCCACCGCCGTCTTTGTCGAATTGCAAGACGCCTTGAACACTATCTGGGGCGTGGAACGAAAGCCGGGCCGTGGAATGCGGTATTTCCTCAAAGATCGACTCCTTTCGTTTGCGATGATTTTGGGAGTCGGTTTTTTGCTGTTGGTTTCGCTGGTGCTCAACGCAGTTTTGGCGGCTTTTGGAAAATTTGCCAGCGGCTTGCTGCCCGGCCAGCATTTCTTTTGGATCGCCGTTAATTTCGTGGTGTCCCTCGGCGTCATCACCCTGCTTTTCGCCATGATCCTGAAAATGCTGCCGGATGTTCAACTCGCCTGGAGCGATGTTTGGGCGGGCGCGTTCGTCACGGCTGTGCTTTTCAATCTCGGAAAATCTCTGCTTGGAATTTATCTAGGCCGAAGCAGCATGGTCTCGGCCTATGGAGCCGCAGGATCCTTCATTGTTCTGCTCGTGTGGGTTTATTACTCCGCGCAGATCCTTTATTTCGGCGGACAATTCAACCGTCTTTACTCCGAGAAATTCGCCAAGTCTCGCCCGGGCGACGAACCCCAGGTCAATTATCGTCGGCGGAAGAATCTCGATCCAATCAAACTTCGATAAGAATTCCCTGGGCGGCTGCGTCAAGCCGCTTTCTTCCGGGTTCGCTCCGGCGGAGCTTTTTTCACTTTTCTGGAGGCGGTTTCACGCAGGCTGCGGCGCAGGACTTCGGCGAGGTCAACAACATTCGCCGGCTGTTTGGCTGTTCTCTTGGAAACTTCCGGCGCGCGACCGCCGCTTTCGGCCTTTTTCTCAATCAGGTTGAGCAGCGCAGACGTGTATTCGTCCTTGTATCTGTCAGGATCCCATTTCACGGTCATCTGCCTGACGAGCGTCCTGGCCATGGAGATTTCGTTTTTTCCGGCTTCCGGCAACTTCGGGAAATCCAAGGAGGCCGAATCCACCAACTCATCGGCAAAGTGCATCAATTCCAACAGAAGCGCCTGGCCATTGGTTTTTACGGCTGCAAGGTATTGGCGGGTCTTGATGACGACTTTGGCGATCGCCACCTTTTTTTCGCTGCGCAACGTCTCCCGCAATAAAGCATAAGCCTTGGCCCCGCCTTTCGTTGGCTTCATGTAATAGGGCTTGTAGAAAAACATCGGATTTATTTCCGAAAGCAACACGAAATCCATGATATCCACGGTTTGGGTGGCCTCGACGTCAACTCGTTTGAAGTCCTCATCATTCAGAACGACAAACTTGCCCTTTTCATACTCATAACCCTTGACGATTTGATCCCACGGAACTTCCTTCCCGTCTGCCTCCGCGACCCGTTTATAATTTACCGGGCTGAGGTCGCTGACGCGCAAAAGGCGGAATTTTAATTCGTCGCGGGCCACTGCCGGGAATAAGGCTACCGGGATATTAATCAAACCGAAACTGATTGAGCCTGTCCAAATGGGCCGCATAACGCGTGGCGGATCTCGCCGCGCAAACCAAGTTTCCCCACGGTGGTTTGCGCGGCAAGTCCGCTGAAGCTTCAACTCTTGACAGTGATATTATTAGCGACGTCTTTGACTCCCTGAACGCCTTTGGCAATATTACCTGCCCGTGCCTTTTGCTCTTTGTCGTCAACAAAGCCACTAAGCTGCACTGTGCCTTTGAACGATGTGACCTTCACATCGGGGTACTTGTAGGAGTCGTCACCGAGGGCGCTTTTTACCCGGGCGGTGAGAGAGCTGTCATCGACATATTCGCCGGCGCTCTCGTGATAACGATCACCTGCGCACCCCGTCATTCCCACCACGGCGGAAACAGCGAGAGCGAATGCAACGCATAGAATTTTAATGTTTTTCATAGTTTTATAATTGTTTTAGTTTCTACTGTTTTTACGAAGTGCCGGGCTTCCCGCCTAAGACGCACGAGAATCACCATTGGTACAACCGCCCAATTCCGCCGCCCTAAAACAGTGCCAACCGTATTTTTCATAAAACCTGTTTAAGCTAATATCGTGCCGCGTAGAAAACAGTTGCGGCTCTTGGGCTTCCATCGAAAAAATTCTCGGCCCTCGTGACTTTTTGCAATTCTTGACAAATGCTTTGCCGCAAAATGCGAACCATCGCACGAAAGGTTGCGACCTAGTCCATTGGCATGAGTTTAGCTCGGAAAATTTCGATGTACGGTGAGACGGGTAAAATCGTGGCGGGTGAAACCTGCGGTCTGATCCAGCGCACGGAGGCGATGCCGGAAGATTCGGTTGCGACCTGCGCCCGTTGTCGTTTTCGGGTGTATCGGCGGTGCCCCAACAGCCGCCTGCGAACCCTGACGTTTTCGCTAGCAGCGTTGATTCTTTATTTCCCGTCCAATTTCTATCCGATCATCACAGCGGAATATCACGGTCTGCACTCGGTCTTTCAAGACATCAATGGGCTTGCTTCGAAAAAACGGACAGTAAAACCGGGTCATTTTGTTAATTGTTTAGGAGTTCAAAGTCAACTGGAGAATGGTAGTCAAGCGCACTATGGGTGCGTTGGCGGTTATAGAACGTT
>Ga0182024_10002298_pt1 | contig 47775 bp, 32 predicted proteins | sample P32metaG_FD_120480 | JGI IMG/M metagenome (GOLD analysis project Ga0182024, IMG submission 120480) | Permafrost microbial communities from Stordalen Mire, Sweden - P3-2 metaG (Illumina Assembly) | ecosystem: Environmental > Terrestrial > Soil > Wetlands > Permafrost | place: Sweden: Stordalen... | reverse complement strand
GAAGTTTCAGGAAGTCGCCGGCGGTGATACTTTCCGCATCGGGAAAAACAAAATCATCACGCGCTGGCTGAATCATCCGCAGGGCTGCCTGGGTTTCCGCATCGAAACCGACGCGGGAACGGTAGTTTACGCCACGGACAACGAGCCGGGCGACCCAAAGCTGGACAAGAATTTGAAAGAATTGGCGGCCGGGGCGGACATTTTCATTAATGACGCCCAATTTACCCCGGAGCAACTGGCTGGCCCGCGAAAAGGTTGGGGGCACTCCACGTGGCAAGCCGGCGTGAAAACAGCCCGTGAGGCAAACGCGAGCACACTAGTCCTGTTCCATCACGATCCGGACTCCACCGATCGCGGGGTGGACACGATTTTGCGACAGGCGCGGGAAGAGTTTGACTCCGTGTTTGCCGCCAGTGAAGGGATGGTGATCACCGTGGGCGGAGCGGGCGATGGCGTGCAGGCACTGATGCCTGGAACACGAACAGCATTGCGGCGAGAGGCCGGGTTTCGCGCGCGCATCTGCGGCATGACCGAAGGCGGAAAACATTTTGAAGAAGACACCCTGGTTCGCGATCTATCTCTGCAAGGCGCGCTAATTTCACTGCAGCACCTGCCGCGACTTCAATCGGAGTTGCAAGTTTTAATGGAAACACCCGGCCCTGATGGCCTGCAAACCATGCGCCTGCGCGGGTACGTAGTGCGAATTGATGCCGGCAAGGAAAAGGGGCAGAGCGCGGTTGGAGTCGTGTTTACCGACTAGCCGAACGAATGCCCATATTGAGCACCATTCAAAGGGGCGCGGTGCAACTGCCGCGCCTTACTGTTTTGCGGATTACACTTTGGTGGCGTGGTCAAAGGCGGTGCTGTAGGCTTGCTAGAGTCCTGCATGAGCGCCACTGCCAACAAGACGCCCGCTAATTTTGTGCCGGTAACCGCATTGGATAAAAGGCCGCCGACGAAGCGCGACCTCTTGCGCGGGTTAGTGCGGCAGGCGCCGTTCGTGTCCAAAAACTTTCGACTGTATTTCCAGAATGTCTGGCGCACAAAAATCCTGCGCACTAACGTGGTAGCTCCGTACGCCGTCACGTTTTACGTAACCCACAAATGCAACCTGGATTGCAGTTATTGCACGCAGAAAGAGCCGAATGTTTTTAGCGACGAACTTTCTACCGCTGATACAAAAAAGTTGCTGCGGCGCATTCGCAAAGAAACGGACTCCATCGTCATAACGGGTGGCGAACCCACGCTGCGGCCGGACATCGAGGAACTGGTGGAGTTTGCGCGATTCGAATGCAAGTTCAGGTCGTTGTTGCTGATTACTAACGGAACATTATTGGATCGCAAGCCGCGAATTTTAGCCGCAGTTACCGGCCTGGTCGTTAGCCTGGACGCCTTATCTGCGGATCCTACCAACCCCCTTTCGAAACCGGCAGCGCTTCCCAAAGTTATGGAGAATTTAGAGCTTGCGAAGGAAAAACTGGGAAGCCCACGGCGCATCACCATCAGCACTGTAATTGAGGAATGGAATATCGGGCAGGTATCCAACTTGTTGGACTGGTGCGGCGAAGAGGGATTCGTTTTTGCGGCGCAATCGGCTCAAATGGAGAAAATGCCAAATCTGGCGCTGCTGAAAAACGCGAACTACCAAGCCTTGGTCGATAAAATCATCGAGCGCCGTCGCGCCGGCACTCAACCCATCAACGGCACACCACGGACCATTGAGACGTTGCTTCGTTTCAAGGAATTTCAATGCTTCCCGACGATGTTTCCACGAGTCTATCCCAACGGAAACGTTTTCTATCCGTGCGAGCCCCTGCGAAAGGTGGCCGGAAATCTATTGCGAGATGGATCGCTGCGTAAGATTTTCGCGCGTGGCAAGAACTTGCATGGCGATATCCCGCCGTGCAAGGGCGTTTGTTACTTGTTTGGGAATGTGTTGTCGCACTATTACGTGAACGATTTTTGGGGACTGGCGGGCGATTTCATCCGGTGAGCGGAATGTGGGACTATGCCGCCCCAGGTGCTAACTGACTTCGGTGATTTTTTTGTCGAGGTGGGCCAGGGCTGCTTCCAGGGACTTGCGGTGCTGCGGGTGCGTGGCGCTTTCCAGGTCGTTGACGATTCTGACGCGCGAAAGCTGTAAGTCCTTACGCTCCTGATCGCGTCGTAGTTGCTCGGCGGATTTAGCCGCCGAAGTCGATTTCTCTTTCTTGGCTTCCAGCAGGTCTACCTGTGATTCTACGTCTTTGCTTTCCCATCCTCGGGCCATAACGATATTTTGACACAATTTGTGTCGTTGGAAGGGTCTTTTTTCCAGAAAATAGTGCGCGATTTTAGCCGCCCGGTCTTCAGGGCGAAGCCGTCAAAATATAGAAAATGATGCGTTTGCCAATTCTATCCGGAAGCGTCTTATGCGCTGGCGGCCCGTCTTTGCGGGAGCACCGGCAGGGACGGACGCATCACGCTCTGCACAGTGCTTTCCGCTACGCGCGACAAATGGTCGGCGAACATGCCGGAGTACGTGAAGATAACACTGTGATCCGCCCAACGGACACGCAGGATCCAGCCATTGTGAACTTCTTCGGCGCGCGCGGAGAGAATCTCTGGGACCGAAATCACAAGCTGGGGAACAAGGTCGTCGTTCAGCGCCCAGATATTTTCAAAGCCCACGAATAGTTGCACGGGACACGCTGACACTATACCCGACTGTAAAAGCCCGCCGTTCACCACCACCAGAGCCCCCAACTCCCGAGCTTTGTCGTCAGTTCCAGACGTAACCTTGGCTGGGGGCAGCAGGATGGCGGCCGTAAAAATACCCAGCCCGATGACCGCAAGAAAATAGCTGCTGTAAAAGCCGATGGGAAGAATCACCAGTGCAGCGCCAAATACCCCTAGCACCGTCCGGAAAATGGCCCAGGAATGTTCGTTGCGGCGCAGGTTCAGCACCTTGGGAACGATCAACACCATCGTAAAGCCCGCGCCGATCACGGTCTTGCGAAATTTGGACGCGAGGCTGTCGCTGAGGGCCGTTTCGGTGGTGGTCGCAGTACTCATGGATATCGTCCAGGACCAGCTTAAGCAGTCTGTGCTGGCGAGCCTGTCCATAAGGACAGGTCCAAGATGATACGCGATTCGGGGTCTGGTTTACAGGCCCTTGTTCAGGGCCATGTGTCTACTCGGAGACGCCGCCTGTCGGAGCAGGCTCCGGCTTATGTGTATTGTGTTCGCCGCGGTGTTCGTCACGTTTCGTGGACGGTTCGAGCGCCAGCACGCGGCCGGGCTTAGCGCCGGTAGCCTTGCCGCCGTCCCACACCAAGGTGCCGTTCACAAACACCTTTTCGACTCCGGTTGCGATCTCAAATGGTTTAGCAAACGTGGCCCGATCAATGATGGTGGCGGGGTTAAAGAGAACCAGGTCAGCAAAGGCGCCTTCCCGCAGCGCGCCGCGATCTTTCCAGCCCAGCCGCTCCGCGGGCAGTCCGGTCATTTTGTGAATGGCTTCCGGCATGGTGATCCAGTGTTTTTCCCGGACATATAGCCCAAGCACCCGGGGAAACGTGCCGGCACCCCGCGGATGCTGCGAGCCGATGCCACCATCGCTGGCGACCATCACCCATGGCTGCTGGTAAAAAGCTTGAATGTCCCGTTCGATCATGGATTTGCCAATGATGCTGGCTTCGGTGTCGGCGGCGTCGCCATCGCGAATAATCTGGATATACATTTCCGTGGGCGAAATTTTCCGCTCAGCGGCAAGTTCTGCGATGGTATGCCCTTCATATTCGGGGTGGGGCTTAAATTCCGTGATGGTCACGGTGTCCGGTCCGCCTGTGTCGGTCAGCGCTTTCTCCACGCTCTGCGAATTTGTGTATTGTTTGTCGGGCATGAGCACTTTGATATTCGAATGCCACGCGTCGTAGGGATAGCAATCGGCGAGGAAATCGAGGCCCCGTTTCCGCGCCGCTTCGATCACGCGGATGTATTCCGCGGCTTTGCCCCATACGGCTACAGTGCTGATCTTTATGTGCGAATGCTCGACGGGGATGTGGGCTCGCTGGCCTATGGCGATTTCCTCATCGAGCGCGGAAAAGCTTTTGTTTCCCTCGTCACGAATGTGCGTTTCGTAAAAGCCCCCGTGTCTGGCAGCCACCTCAGCCATGGCAACGACTTCTTCGGTCGTGCTGTAGCTGGCCACGTCATATTCCAGCCCACTGGATAGTCCCAGGGCTCCTTCGTTCATGGCATCTTCGCTGAGCGCAACCATTTTCTGAATTTCTTCCGGTGTGGCCACGCGGCGAAAGTCTTTGCCCATGACCAGCGCACGGACCGTGGCGTGTCCGAAAAGCGTGGCCACGTTCAGAGACGCGGGGTTTTTACGCCGCGTATCGAGCCAGGCACCGATGGGCCAGGGCGAATCCCCATCGGGGCCAAGAATCACCGTGGTAATGCCCTGAGAAATTTGCGTCTCCGCTAGTGGATCCTTGTCGAGCCCTTCCGTGGAGTGATTGTGAATGTCGATAAATCCGGGCGCGAGAACGAGTCCGGTGGCGTCGATCACCTGCTCGCCGGGCGTCGGTTTGAAGACGCCGACTTTTATTATGTGATCGCCGGAGACGCGCACGCTGACTTTTCGTAACTGCGCATCGCTGCCGTCAGATACCTGCGCGTTCACGATTACGAATGGAACAGGCGGATCTTGCGCGCGGATCAGGCCGTTCGTGAGCGCTCCACCGAAAATCAGAACTGCAGCGACTTTCAGAAGCGATGATTTCATCTCTAGCCTCGATGGAATGCAGGAGTATCACAAAAAATCGAAAATTTGCAGGATACGATTTGGTAGCGCGATGAACTTTAGCTGAAATACCTCGATATCGGGAAGACCAAACCTCATCTCCACGAGGCCGGGCATTCTAGCGTCCAGCTTAGAATCAGCGCCGGTCACTCTGGCATCCAGCTTAGAATCACAGGGCCGGCGACTGCGTTGACTCACCTGCTTTCACGACCTAAGATTTAGCGGCGAATGCCGGATTCCTTCCCATCCCTGATCGGGCAGACGATTTCGCACTACCACATCCTGGAAAAGCTGGGCGGCGGGGGCATGGGCGTGGTTTACAAGGCGCAAGATACGCGTCTGGATCGCTTCGTCGCGCTGAAGTTTTTGCCTGATGACGTGGCCAAAGACGCGCAGGCGCTGGGCCGTTTTCGACGCGAGGCCAAAGCCGCGTCGGCGCTGAACCATCCCAATATTTGTACCATCTACGACATTGGCGAAGAAAACGAGCGCGCGTTCATCGCTATGGAGTACCTGGAAGGAACCACTCTTCGGCATCGCATCAGTGGGCGTCCTGTCGACCTGGATACTTTACTGGCGCTGAGCCTCGAAATTACCGATGCTCTCGACGCCGCCCATGCCAAGGGCATCGTCCACCGCGACATCAAGCCTGCGAACATTTTCGTCACAGAGCGCTGTCACGCAAAAATCCTCGACTTCGGACTAGCGAAACAAACCTCGTTCGCCGAAGGCGTTTCTAAACTTCCGACCGCAGTATCGGAAGAAATGCTGACCACTCCAGGCAGCGCCATGGGCACCGTCGCCTACATGTCCCCTGAACAGGTGCGCGGTAAAGAGTTGGACGCCCGAACGGACCTGTTCTCCTTCGGGGTGGTGCTCTATGAAATGGCGACGGGGACTCTTCCTTTTCGCGGAGATACGACTGGCACCATTTTTGACGGCATTCTGAATCATCAGCCGGTTCCTCCGGTGCGCTTGAATCCGGATTTGCCCGCTAAGCTCGAAGAAATTGTTAATCGCTCTCTGGAGAAGGAGAGAAGTCTTCGTTACCAGCATGCCTCCGACCTGCACTCCGAGTTGCAAAGGTTGAAACGCGACAGCAGCTCGGGCCGTATTCCGGTCGCGACAGCGAGAAATACGTCAGCCGACGGCATGGAGACGCAGCAGCCCATCGTAGAGCCTCGGAAACCCTTCCCACGCTTTTTGTACTTCGCCGCCGCCACCCTGCTCATTCTCATTCTGGCTGTCGGAGGATTTTTCGCGTATCGCGCGTCGCAAGTGGGACCAACGCTTAGCAAAGAATGGGAGCAACTCACTTTTTTCCCCGATTCCGCCGTGTACCCAGAGTTATCCCCCGACGGCCGCATGCTTTCTTTCATCCGCGGAAACGAATCCTTCTTTGGCTTGGGCCAGATATACGTAAAACTTCTTCCGGATGGCCAACCCGTGGTGCTCACGCATGACACAACGCAAAAATTGAGCCCGGCGTTCTCACCGGACGGCTCGCGCATTGCCTATGGAACATTTGGGCCTGTGAATATCTGGGAAGTGCCGGTGCTCGGCGGCGAGCCGCACATGCTGCTACCTAACGCTTCCTCGTTGACTTGGATCGAAGGCGGAAAGCGCCTGCTCTATTCTGAAATCAAAGAAGGATTGCATATGGTGGTGGTGACCTCGGACGAAAGTCGGGGCAATAGCCGCGACGTGTATGTGCCTCCCGGGCAGCGCAGTATGGCCCATCATGCCTATCTTTCACCCGATGGACGATGGGTGTTGATCGTGCAAATGGATGCGCGCGGTAGCATTCTTCCGTGTCGCGTGGTTCCGTTCCAGGGCCCCGGCGAACCTCGCGTTGTTGGTCCTCTGAATAGTCCGTGCTTTTCGGGTGCGTGGTCCAAGGATGGCAGATGGATTTATCTCGCCGTCCTAACTGACAAGTCACACATCTGGCGGCAGCGTTTTCCGGGCGGAACACCGGAGCAAATTACCTACGGACCGACGTCTCAGGAAGGCATTGGGATGGCGACCGATGGTAAATCGTTTGTCACTTCGGTCGGTTCGCAAGACAGCTCAGTGTGGATGCATGACAAGGACGGTGATCGTCAAGTGTCATCGGAAGGATATGCGGGACAACCTTCCTTCTCTTCCGACGGCAATTCTCTTTATTTTTTAATGGCCAACAACCAGTCCCACCTTGCTGAGCTATGGGTTAAGAATTTGAGCGATGGAAAACTCGAAAGCGTCTTGCCGGGTTATGCGATGGAGAGCTATTCGATTTCGCGGGATGGAAAGCAAGTCGCGTTTGCCGCAAACGACGGGGAAAGTCACGTCAGTGTTTGGGTTGCGCCCCTCAACCGGCGTTCTTCTCCCAAGCGCATCTCGTCCACGGACGTCGAAGATTCCCCACGTTTCTTGCCGGATGGCGATCTCCTTTTTCGCGTTGTGGAGAATGGCTCCAATTTTATTTATCGTATGAAGGCCGATGGAAGCGACCGTCACAAATTGACTTCCGAGCGTATTTTGGACCTTCACTCTGTCTCAGCGGATGGGCGCTGGGTTATTGCCAGCGCGCCGAATGCCAGCGACGAGTCACCAGCGGCTACCAAGGCATTCAGCATCGACGATAAAGAAGCGCCGCACACCATATGTCTCAGCTATTGCGGATTGCATTGGGACCAAGATGGGAAGTTCGTTTACATGAACTTTCTGGCGGCGTCCAACAACACCTACCTATTTCCTGTTGCCCCAGGTTCTGGGCTTCCGAATCTGCCGGCACGCGGCTCCATGAATTCCGAAGATTTCACCACCTCGAAGCCCAGTGTCGCGATTCCAAACCTTACCGTGGAGGCGGCCATCAATCCAGGTGTCTACGCTTACGTGCGCCAAAACACGCGGCGCAATCTGTTTCGCATTCAGTTGCAATAGTTAGAAAAGTCCAAAGCCGCACCCCCAGGCAAAATCTGGTCAAGGATGCGGCTTCTGTGTACGTCGGTCTGAAATTAATCCCCTATTTCGCCGGAATGAAGTCGAACTTTTCGGAGCTGTCCATATAAAACACAGCTCCTTCTTTTTTGTCTCCGCCGCTCCAGTGCTTGTGTCCTCCGGGGACGCGAATATAGTCGCCAGGTCCGACACGCTTTTCGCCATCGTCGTCTTTGTATAGGTAGGCCCCCTTGATCACTATGATGCGGGTGTCGGCGGTGTGCGAATGCATGCCCGCGTCATAGCCGGGCGCGAACTTCGTTAGTATCGAGTGCGGCCCTTTATCCGGGTCGCCCCAGAGCACGGCCGTCATAACTTTACCGCCGCTGCCTTGCATTGGTGCGAACGTGGCTTTGCCGGCAGCCACGTAGGTGGCGTGCTCGCTGCTCGAATCTTTCTGGGCTCGCGCCATACCCAGAAACGCAATGAGAATGAATGCTGCGATTCCCGAAACGATTACAAACCTCTTCACAGTTTCCTCCATCATTTCTAAATTGGATTTTTGAACACCGCTCTGGGGAACGTTATACACCAATGAAGGCCAACATCAGCGAGTTATTCATGCCGCGCTAGATTCGGATGAGACGTTATCGCCTCGGCTAAATTTCCTGGGTGTTGAGGACTTTTTCGGCCAATTCTTTCGCACCTGGTTTGCCTGCCAGGATCATCTCTGCCCACTCGGCGCCGCCCTGTGAAAGACGGATGGCTTCGCTCGTTAGCGATTCAGGGCCGCCCGAGTCGTTGTTGCTGAAAAAGATTCGATCCATGGGATGCGCGGCGGCCAAGCGATTTTTGGTGTACTGGCCAGGCGTGGCCATAAACATGGGATGGCCGCGGCGATAAATTCGAACTTCCACGGGATCGGCGTTAAATTCCGGCAGCAATTTCTGAAAATCGGCGAGCACCCGCGCTGCGAGAGTTTTGCAATTGTCTTCCTCGAGCAGCGTGGAGCGTTGCGCTTCTCGGAGCGGAGTGTAGAAGCTCAGAATATTGTGCTTCTGGTGATAGCCCGGCGTGTTGCGGATGGTCCAGTCGGCTACGATGAAATCAGTAAACGAATTCCCCGGACACCAGGTGTCGTACCCGCGATTGTAGACGGACTTGTCGAAGATAACGTTGACCACCGGGTAAGGCGCGTAGCGGGTGCGGCGCATGGCCGTTTTTTGATCGTAGGGAATGCCCAGTACTAGCCGTGAGGTTATGTATTTCGCCGTGCACATGATGACCGCTTTTGCCGAGACAGTCGCCAACTGGCCCGCGTGGAAATACGTTACGCGCACATTGTCGTCACCGGGCACGACGGACACAACGGTAGCGTCGCCGAGCATGCACTCTTTATATTTTGGCTGTAGCACTTCGACAAGCTTGTGGGTGATGCATCCAAGGCCCCCGGGCAGAATCACCCGCTTGCTGTCTTCCCCGGTGACCATGCCTTGCAAGGCGAGCAGACCCACGAACGCGGATGTATCCTCCGTGGTAGCCCCCCAGTTGGACGGGCCATAACCATCCCACCACTGCTGAATTTCCGGCGCGTATTTCCGGGTGAAATCGGTCATTGGTTGCGCATCGAGCTCGTCTACACGCCTGAGAACTTCAATTTTCATCATGTCGTCGCGAAATTTCTTGAAGCTGGCGCGTACGTCCTGTGAATAAGGAAGATGATCGATCCCGGCATTCCAGGTGTCGGCGACAAAAGTTTTGTTGACGATTGTGGGATCGGGATTATTTACAGGAAGCAGTTTCATGCCCAGCTCAGCGGCGAGTTGGTCGCCGTGATCGCCTTTGAAGGCGTACGCCGAGCCGGTGGCAAAAGCCGCGCCCTCATATTCTTCCTGGTACGCATTGCCGCCAAAGTGATCCTCTTTTTCAAGTAACATCCAATCTTTGCCACGCAGGAAATACGCCGCGGAAAGGCCCGCAACGCCGCCTCCCACGATAACCACATCAACTTTCTTTGTGGCATCCGGCCGAGCGAACTGATGGCCGTCGCGCACCTGGTGGCAGATTTCAAAATGTTCGCCTTCTACGCGAGGAGCTGGAGATTTTTCGTCGGGGCAGGCCAGCAGGCTGGCGTCGATGGGACAACCGGCGGCCACGGAACCCACCACCACGTACTTGATGAAGTTGCGGCGTGACTGTGACATCGCGGCTCCTCGATTTAAATTGCTTCACGTTGCGCTCGTATGCGCAGGTGAAACCAGATCACGATCAAAATTACAGAAGCGGCAAAAATTAAAGTGGAGATGGCGTTGATCTCTGGAGTGATGCCGCGGCGCAGGCGGCCCCAGATTTCCAGTGGCAAAGTATTGTCGCGACCAATCAGGAAAAAGGTGACCGCGATTTCGTCCATGGAGAGCGTGAAGATCAGCAAACCCGCAGCGACCAGGGACAATTTAAGGTTCGGCAACGTGATGCGCAGGAAAGTCTGAAGTGGTGTGGCGCCGAGATCGAGCGAAGCTTCTTCCTGGGCGCGGTCCATTTTTTGCAAACCGGCGAAAAGTTCGGTGGTGGCCACCGAAATCAGCGCGGTACCGTGGCCCAGAAAAACGGTAAACAGACTTAGGGGCGCGCCAACGGACACCGCGAACATTAACAGGGATAGGCCGGTGATAATTCCGGGCAGTATCAAAGGAAGCAAAACCAGGCGTCGAAAGAGAGGTTTTCCAGGAAAGCTGGCGCGGTCAAGTGCGAGTGCCGCAAGCAACCCGAGTGTTAGCGAAAGAGCAACGCTGTACGTGGCCACGATGAGGCTGTTCAGCACCGACGTCCAGATGGCTTCGTCACCAAAAAGCTGGCGATACCAATCGAGCGTCAGGTGCCGCGGCGGAAATCCGCCTACACCGTCTCGATTGAAGGAATACACAACCAGCACGACGATCGGCAGATAAATGAAGGCAAACACCAGTGCCGAATACGCTGCAAGAAGCGGTGCGCGACGGATTGCGTGGGTTGCGGCAGTGCTCATCGGAAAGACCAGCGTTTCTCGAGGCGCTCGGTTAAGAACAAGAGCGAGACGGTGATCAACAGGATGCACATGGAAATGGCTGCGCCGAGCGGCCAGTCATACGCTGCGCCGAAAAGGCTTTGCACAATGTTGGCGATCATGGTGCCCGACGCGCCGCCAACCAGCAGCGGCGCGAGAAAGTCGCCGAGAGAAAGTACGAACGCGAAGGTCGCCCCAGCCAGCAAGCCAGGAAGTGAAAGAGGAAGTATGACCCGCCAGAAAGTTTTGAGTGGGCCGGCACCTAGGTCTTGCGACGCTTCCACCAGCGGGCGCGGGATGTGTTCGAGCGCGGCATAAATGGGTAGAAAAACAAAAGGAGTGTAGATGTGCGTGAGCATAAGGATCACAGCGAAAGGGCTGTACAGCAAAAAGCCGACTGGCGCGCTGGTGACATGCAGATACTGCAGAAAGCCGTTCAGCACGCCGTCGCTGCCGAGAATCGTTTTCCAGGCGTAGCCGCGAACCAGATAGCTGACCCACAACGGCACAATGACCAATTGGTAGAGGATTTCTTTCCGTGTCCCGGCATGAAAGGAAAGATAGTAAGCCAGCGGATAACCCAGCAGCAGAGCGCAAAGTGTGACGCTTGCGGCGATGCGCATGCTGCGCAGAAGCACTTCGGCGTAAACGGGATTCGTAACCAGGGTGCGGTAATTATGTAGCGTCCAGTGATGCACCAGGAAGCCATCGCGCACGATCCAAAAGCTGTGTGCCAGCATGAGCCCGTAGGGTAGTAGCAGAAACAGGCCTACCCATAGCAGCGGCGGCACGGACACAATCGATTTGTAAGCACGCGAATACATTTGCGGAACTTCGCAAAACACTAAAAGTGAATCATTACTCCGCTACCCTTACCGCGTCCGTGGCTAAGAACAAAAAATCCTGCATGCCGGATAGCGGCCCGCGCGCCGCGAGCTTCACGCGAAGAAGTTGGCCGCCGCAATTCACTTCCAGGAGTTCGCTGGCACCGCCATATAGTTGCTGTTTAATGACAGCACTAAAGCGTACGTCGTCGACTGAATTTTCGGGGTTGCGGAATTCGCCGCCGTTATTGGCAACGTGCCCGTGTAAGCGGATCGCTTCCGGCCGAAGTGAGAACAGCGCCGCACCGTCAGGCCCTGCCGCAGGCCACCGCAACGCTCCGCATGTTGCGGAGCCTACGTGGACCTGGGCATGGAGCAAGTTCGTCTGGCCGATGAACTGCGCCGTGTAGGCAGTTGCCGGACGAGAATAAATTTCTCGCGGTGAAGCAATTTGTTCGAGCGCGCCATTGCGCAGCAAGGCGATGCGATCGGAAAGCGCCATGGCTTCTTCCTGATCGTGTGTCACAAACAAAAAAGTAATCCCGACTTCGCGTTGCAGCGATTTGAGTTCGCTTTGCATCTGTTTTCGTAAATTAGCATCGAGCGCGGAAAGCGGCTCGTCCAGCAGTAACAGGAGTGGGCGGTTGACCAGCGCACGCGCCAGCGCGACCCGTTGTTGCTGGCCACCGCTCAACGTGGCAGGTCGAGCTGAAGCAAAAGCATCCATCTTTACCATGCTCAGCGCGTCGTTTACGCGCGCGCCCACTTCGCCGCCGGGCGCATTGGTCACACGCAAGCCGTACGCCACGTTGTCGCGCACATTCAGATGTGGAAACAGCGCGTATTGCTGAAAGACAGTATTTACGCGCCGTTTGTAAGGCGGCAAAGTGTCCAGGCGCTCGCCGTTCATCCAAATTTCGCCGCTGCTGGGCTGCTCAAACCCGGCAATCAACCGCAGCATGGTGGTTTTTCCCGATCCGCTTTCGCCGAGCAGCGTGATGAATTCGCCGGAAGCGATGTCTAGAGAAATTGCCTTCAAAACTTCGTGCGCGCCAAAACGCTTGGCCAGCGAACGAATTTGCAGCAAGGACGCAACGGCCTCGACGTTGTGCGACGGCGGAATGGCGTGTGCCGGCTTCACTGCGCGGCTTTCACCTCATTCCAGATTTCGTTGTACTTGGGACGGCGGGGCACATCCTGCCAGAAATAGATGCGTTGCATGTACGCGTCCGGATCGTCCAGGTGCAACATTTTCTTTGCATCCGCGCTCAGAAATTGTGCTGCACTGGGATTGGCGGGAGTGTAATGCGTAACGTCGCTGACTTGCTTCTGCGTTTGCGCTTCTACCATATACGCGAGAAATTCCTGCGCTAAATCTTTGTTGGAACTGGCGGCGGTAATCATCAAATGATCGATCCATCCGGTGGTGTTTTCGCGTGGAATGGTTTCGCCGATTGGGAAATTTAACTTTCGCAGGTCATTCGTCATCAGCGGCCAGCCCATGGAGATGACGACCTCATGATTCTGGAAGAGGTTGGTGAGTTCACCGCCGGTGGCCCACATTTTGCGAATGTTGGGCTTCAGTTCGATCAGTTTTTTCTTCACCGCCTCGAGTTGCGCGTCGCTCAAGTTGTAAAGCTGGCTCGGATCGGGCTTGTCATAGCCAAGGACCTGCGCGGTCATATAAACAGTCGAAAGTTCGTCCCACACAGAAATTTTGCCGCGATATTTTGGATCCCAAAGAACCGACCAGGAGTCTGGCGGCTGCGCGAAGGCAGTGGTGTCGTATAGCAGCGGGTTCGGTCCCCACACGAAGGGCACGCCGTACACTTGGTTGTTGAGCTTCACGATATTCGAGTCGCGCAGCTTGGCCGAAAGCTGCGAATATGCAGGAATCTTCGACAGGTCGAGTGGGGCTGCCAGTCCGGCGCGTACGATGGATGCCGCTACGTCGCTCGATGGCGAGATGACGTCGTAGTTGGAAGCGCTGCCGCCACGCAGCTTGGCAACCAGCTCATCGCTAGTGCCCATGTAGGACGCCACCACCTTGCAATGATGGCGCTGTTCGAACGGGGCGATGAAGGAAGGATCGGCGTAGCCCTCCCATACCAATAATGTAAGCGTCGGTTGTTTTGGCTTGCACGAGACGCAAAACAACGCGAAGAGAAGCAACGTTAAAGCCATGCATCGTGTAATCGCTGCTGCTCCCTCGGTCAAGCCACCCAAAATGAAATTACGATGCTTTTGCTGTCCCGAATTGGCAGAACATTGGTGCGGATTATTTGGCATCGGATTGATAAACCACCTGGCCGCCCACGATGGTGGTGCGGACTTTGGTTTCAGAAATCTTGTGTGGGTCGATCTCAAAAATGTTCTGCGAAACGATAATCAGATCGGCAAGCTTGCCCTTTTCCAGCGAGCCCTCGGTCTTTTCGCGGCGGCCAGCGAAAGCCGCATCCATCGTGTAGCCCTGCACCGCTTTGGCGACGCTCAGCCGCTGAGAGGGCACAAAACCGGCTTCAGGTGTCCCTTCCCTCGTCTGGCGCGTCACGGCGGTTTGCAAGCCGTACCACGGATTCAATGTAACTACGGGCCAGTCGCTGCCAAAACAGTAGCGTCCTCCCGCATCTGCAATACGTTTCCACGACCACGCCCGCGAAGCACGGTCGGGCCCGGCGTTTCGCGCCCACACATCCAGGGTGTCCGCGTCAGGATACGAGTGCAATGGCTGCATGCTGGCGATCACGCCGAGTTTGCCGAAGCGTGGAATATCAGCGGTTGTGACCGTTTCAATGTGTTCGATGCGGGGCCGGCGATCGCTCGTATGATTCACTTCCTCGGCATGCTGGTAGGCATCGAGCGCAGTGCGCACTCCTAATTCCCCAATAGCGTGAGTGAAAAGTTGTAGGCCCCGCTTGTCGAGCTCCGCTATCGCCATCTGATACTTAGCCGGGTCCCAGAAGAGTTTGCCTTTCAACGACGCGTCGTCGCTGTACGGTTCGATCATCGCTGCGGTATGTGATTCGATAACGCCGTCGACCATAAATTTTACGGCGTCCGTGTCTATCCACGCGTCGCGGTATTTCTTTCGCGCATTTTCGATGGCCTCCACGTCCTGCGGACGCATTTCCGGAGGATCCATGAAGTACGCGATGTAAAAGCGCAGCGTCAAATCCCCGTGGCGTCGCAGCTCGTCGTAGAGCTCAAGCTCCGGAAAATCGCCGCCCGCGCTGTGTACGCGGGTCAAACCATTTTCGTTGGCCCACTTGATGCCGACGCGAAGGGCCGCCAGTTTTTCTGCGCGGGTAGGTGTCGGCAAGAATTTGCCGACCAGCCCGTGTGCCGCTTCTTTCAGTGCGCCTGTGGCTTCGTGGGTAGTGGGGTCGCGCGCGATAATGCCGTTTGGAGGGTCAGGCATGTCGCGGGTGATTCCCGCAATCGCCAGCGCCTTGGAGTTGGCCCAGTAAGTGTGTCCGTCATAGCCTTCGAGGAAAACGGGTCTATCGGGGAAAAGTTCGTCCAGATATTTTTTGTCTGGCAAAGCCGCCGCGCCAAACATCGCGTAATCCCATCCACGCCCGAGCAGCCAGTCGGTACCGGGATGTTTAGCTGCGTAATCTCGGAGACGTTGCTGAATCTCAGCAACGTCTTTGGCACCTTCAAGGTTTACACGGCCAAGGCTGAGGGACCCGTCCATAAAATGGATGTGGCAATCGACGAAGCCGGGCAGCACCAGTTGGCCCGCGGCATCGATAATCTTCGTACCCGCGCCGCGGAATTTTGTGATGGCCGCGTCATCACCCACGGCGACAATTCTGTCCGCGCGAATGGCCAGCGCCTGCGCCCAGGGTTGCTTCGCGTTCAGCGTGTAGATACGCCCGTGCAGCACGATAGTATCGGCGCCGTTCTTTGCGTCTTTAGGAACCTGCGCGCGACTGACGGTAACCACGCATAAGAACAAAACGACGATGCTTGCGATACATGTTCGGCGCGCGGTCATCAGCGGGAAGTCTCCTGAAGAATCAAAATGTCGGCGGCGTATTGATCCACAGCAGCCAGGTTTCACTGCGGCCCGGATTTTTCCAGCGGTGCGGCGTGGAGCTTTCGAAATAAAGGCTATCGCCCCGTCTCAGCCGGTAGTGTTCACCGCCGTTCAACCAGATTTCAAAGTCGCCGCGCAGCACATGCAGAAACTCTTCGCCTTCGTGAGCGTAGGATTCGCCGCTGCCGCCGCCGGGGCGTACGCGAAATAGATGTGGTTCCATCGCGGTGTGGCCCCAGGCCAGCAGTTCCATTCTCACACCGGGAGTGGTCTCCAGAATTTTGCGTTGCGCGGGGCGCACCAGACGCGGATTTTCTTCCGCAGCCTCAAAAAAGGAAAGGATATTCGTGCGATAGAAGCGTGCGATACGACGCAGCGTGGCGATCGACGAACGCATCTGGCCTCGCTCGAGCGCGCTGAGAAATCCCACCGAGACGCCCGTGGCACGTGCGACCTGCGCGAGCGACAGTCCACGCCGCGTACGCAGCCTGCGAAACCGTTGGCCCGGTACGCGGGCGTTATCCGGCGGGGGGGTTACCGCGAGTCCCTGGCGTTTCAAAACGTGCACGATCGCAGCGGGATTCAGGCCCCGCGCGCGCCGCAAAAAGATCGCGCGTCGCAGCATACGCACGTCGGACTCGCTGTATTCACGATAGCGGCTTTGCGTGCGTCTTGGAACCACCAGTCCCAGCGCTTCCCAGGCACGCAACGCAGAGGAAGAAATGCCCACGCGATGCGCAACTTCCCCGATTCGCAGCGGACGCTCCTTCGCCTGTTTCCGCGATTTGGTGGATGAATTATTTCTGCTTGACACTGGTCCTGACCTTCTCTAAGTTTGCAGGATTATAGTAAGGTTTCCGAAGCGCGGCAACCTCGAAGAACCGGCAAACAATCAGAAAGTTTTTGGCCCTGAATAAAAAGGGTCGAAAAGGGGTGAGTCAAATGAGGTCATATCGTTCTGATCTGGCGCACCATTTATTGACTCGCTGGGGCATGCTCACTCTCTTCCTGTTTCTGGTGGCCAGCTGTTTTGCGCCCTTTGCTGGCGCCCAAAGCACCGGCGGGCGTATTCGCGGAACGGTTACCGATTCGAGCGGAGGTGTAGTTGCCGGCGCGGCCCTGACGCTGATCGACGAATCGACGAACGTCAGCCGCAACACGGTCAGCGGCTCTAACGGAGAATATATTTTTCTGGAGATACCCGTCGGGAAGTATGACCTGGAAGTAGCGCAGCAGGGATTTAAAAAATACAGCCGCAAAGGCCTCGCGGTAGATTTGAACGAAGTCGTGAGTCTGGACATCCCGCTGCAAATCGGAGGTGCCACCGAGACGGTTGAGGTAACGGGATCGGGCCCGGTGGTGGACACCACTTCCACGCAGCTCGGCGCCGTGGTCAATGAGCGCGACGCAACTCAACTGCCCTTGAACCAGCGCGACGTTTATCAATTGCTCCAACTTCAGCCCGGTGTTCAATCGCAACTCGGAAACGATCTTTTTTATGGGTCGGATAAAGCTGGCGTGGTGACCGTGAACGGCGGCCGCGGGCGTTCCAACAACTACTCCGTGAACGGCGGAGACGGCAACGACTTATTCGCGAACTTGCCGGCGGTTCAACCGTCTCCCGATAGCATCTCGGAATTTCGCGTGATCACCAATTCTTTCGACGCGGAATATGGCCGCAATTCCGGTTCGGTCGTCAACGTGGTTACCAAGTCGGGAACCAATGAGTTGCACGGTAGCGTGTTCGAATTTTTTCGAAATAAAGTTTTGAACGCCAAGGGATTTTACGACCCGGTTAAGCCCGATTTTCAGCAGAACCAGTTTGGCGGGACCATGGGCGGGCCGATAAAGAAGGATAAGACATTTATCTTTGGCTCTTATGAAGGGCGCCGCATCAAGCAGGGCATCTCTTCCAACCCTGTACCGTTGCCCACGGACGCCGAGCTTGCCGGTAATTTTTCAGGCCAGGCGCCTTTTGCGGGCACCTTGACCACGCCCACGGTCGCAAACGTGTTGCAGAATCGCTGCGGAACCGCGCTCACCCCGGCAGCGAGTGCGGAATTGGCCAATATCGTGGCGGGAGGAACTCCCACACCGCAAAATTATCAGATTTTATTTCCCAATAACATGATTCCCACGCAGTGCTTCGACCCGCTTTCGACTTCTCTGCTCAGTTACGTGCACCCTACGTCCGACGGCCTTTTCCAAGCGGCGCCCAATGAACGAGACCGCGGCGATCAATTCAGCATCAAGGTCGATCATGACCTCAGCAAAAATCAGAAGCTTTCCGGCTACTATTATTTTGACGACGACAACACCCTCGATCCCTTTGCAAAGTTTCAGGCGGCGGGCGGAAACCTCGGTAATTTTCCTGGAGATTTTGCGACGCGCACGCAACAGGTAAACATTTCGCACACCTGGACGCTGGGATCCACAGCGGTGAACGAGGCGCGCTTCTCTTTTTTCCGCGAAGGCCAGGGCAAGTTCAACACTCCTACGGTTACCAGCCTGGTGCAGAATTCGTGCGGAAGCGCCGCATCGGCCGTTTGCTTCACGGGTACTACCGATACGCCGCTCATCGACGGTAGCGGAGCCCCTATCGCTGCTAACCCGAATTACGGCATTCATCCTGGTCTCGGCGCCAGCAAAGAAGGATTGCCATACATTTCCGTGGATGGCGGATTTTCACTGGGCAACAACTCCGAAGGACAGTTACCGCAGGTAGGGAACACGTTTCAGTGGTCGGATAATTTCAGCAAGATCATCGGCAATCACAGTCTTAAATTCGGCACCGATATCCGTTACCAGAAGTTTGACCAGACCCTCTATTACAACGTCAACGGTCTTTATACTTTCGGTCCTGGCGGTGTGAATGATGTGGCTGGCAGCGACAACTACCCCGACTATTTGTTGGGCTTGCCGAACAGTTACAGCCAGGGCTCGGCGCAATCGGAACTCGTCCGTAGCACTTCCGTGTACCTCTTCGCACAGGATAGCTGGAAAATAAAATCCAACCTGACGCTGAATTACGGTGTCCGTTGGGAGCTGAATACTCCGCTGACCGATATCGGGCACAAAGTACAAACCTTCCGTCCCGGCCAGGATTCCACAATTTATCCATGCACCATTACTCCAGACGATCCGTTATATGCCACTTACGGAGGAGGAGCCGCAGGTTGCGCCGCTGCGGGCGTGACACCTACCGGCTTGGTGTTTCCGGGGGACAAGAACGTGCCGTTGTCATTGACGCAAACGTACTACAAGGCGTTTGCGCCGCGGCTGGGCTTGAACTGGAGTCCCGGCGCGCAGGATGGCTGGATTCGCAAGCTGACCGGTGGCCCCGGTAAAACCAGTGTGAGTATGGGCTACGGAATGTTTTACAACCCCATCGAGCAGTTAGTACTGGAACAATTCAGCGCCGAACCGCCGTTCGGTGGCAGCAACTATATTACTGATCCGCTGTTTCAAGCTCCTTTTCTGGATCAAACCGGCAGTTCCTACCCGAATCCTTTCAATGGCATCCTCAATCCGCCTCGGGGCAGCGCCATCGATTGGGCAAGCTTTCGTCCGATTTTGCTGTACGGAGAATTTCCGAAGATTTTGCGCCCGCAGTATTCCGATCAATACAACCTGACCATCAAACGCGAATTACCTGGGGACATCCTTTTTCAGATTGGCTATGTGGGAACGCAGGGCCACCGCTTGCTGGCCTCTTACGACATCAATCACGGCAACCCCACCACGTGTAACGACCTGGCGTTGATCCCGCAGACTCTGAATGGTCCAGGCGGCAATCCCACGACATGTGGCCCGTATTCTGCGGACAATTCTTATTTCATTCCTCCAGGGACAGTTATTCCGTCGGGTCTGCCGGGCGGTGGATTGGTTTTGCCTTATAACGCCGGGTCTGGCGGTTTGCTGGTGCCCAGCGGAACGACGGTCGGCCCATCAGGAATTACGCTGGTCGGTTTGCGTCAATATTCTTCACCGAATTGTCAGCCGCTCACTAGTGTCGGTTGTCCTGCGGACTTGCTGCCGGTCTTCTCCAATATTTTCAGTGAGAATACTGTGGCTCATTCGAACTACAACTCTTTGCAGGTTTTGCTCGAAAAGCGCTTCTCGCATGGGCTGCAATTTCAGGGTGCCTATACCTACAGTAAATCCCTGGACAACGCCTCCAGCTTTGAGAGCGCCTTGAACCCGGTGAACTTCAACTCCACTTACGGGCCGTCGCTTTACGACGCGCGGCACCGCTTCGTTTTCAGTTATGTCTGGGTATTGCCCATTCCTAAATTTGAAGGGCTGACCGGAAAGTTTTTGGATGGATGGCAGTGGTCGGGTATTCTGACATTCCAAAGTGGCTTTCCCATTCGCATCACCTCGTCGGATGACATCGAAGAATTCAGCAGCGTATTCTTTGAGGCTCCCGGCGAACCGAACGAGACCGCTCCCTTTCATACTTGGGACGTCCGTCAGCACAACGGCTACGTATTCGATCCGACCTTGTTTACGAATACGACCGTTGCTCCCGGGACGATCGGCAACGCTCCGCGGTCGATTTGCTGCCAGCCAGGCATAAATAATTTCGATATAGGTCTGGTGAAAGATACTCCTATCAACGAACGACTGCGTATGGAATTCCGCGCGGAAATTTATAACATTGCTAACCATGCCCAGTTTTACGACGTAGATGGAAATATTTCTGATGGCACGAACTTTGGATTCGCGCAAAAGGTTCGCGACCCGCGACTGGTTCAGTTCGCGCTGAAATTCGAGTTCTAGGTGTAGCGGCTTTCCCTCCATTCGCATGGCGAAAAACTGACCACAGGGAAGAGACCTGTTGGCGGCTCCAAGGCCGCCAGGTACGGAGCAGGCAATGTCTGAAAAATTACACGAAGGGCTACAGAAAGAAATCGCTACGTACGAAAAACGCACGCCGAAGTCGGCGGAAGCACACAAGCGGGCATTGCAACGCATTCCGTTAGGAGTAGCGAGCAATTACCGCGCCTACGATCCGTATCCGCTGTTTGTGAAGGAAGGCAAGGGCGGCAGGTTATGGGACATCGACGGAAATGAATATGTTGACCACAACTTGTGTTTCGGCGCTTTGATGGCCGGCCACTGCCATCCTGCCGTCGTGAAAGCGATTGAGGGGGCGCTGCGCATCGGAACTACCTTCGGTATGCCCCACGACATGGAATGGGAGTTGGCAGAGGAGATTTGCAAACGCTATCCGGTGGAGATGGTGCGTTTCGGATCCAGCGGCACGGAGGTAACCATGCATGCTTGCCGCATGGCGCGTGCCGCTACCAAGCGCGACAAAATTCTAAAATTTGAAGGTGCTTACCACGGCTTGCACGACACCGCGTTGGTGAGCGTAAAACCTAAAAAGGAAGACTGCGGTGATCCCGATGCACCGACCTCCGTGCCGGGCGGGATGGGTGTGCCGCAAGGGTCGATCGAGAACGTGGTCATCGCCAGCTTCAACAACCTCGGCAGCGTCGAAAACAGGTTCAAGCAGTTTCCCGGACAAATAGCCGCAATCATCCTTGAGCCCATTTTAATGAACGTTGGGCTTTGCATGCCGCAACCCGGATTTCTGGAAGGCTTGCGCGAAATTGCCTCTAAAAACGGCGCGCTGCTGATTTTCGATGAAGTCAAAACCGGCGCGAAGCTGGCCTGGGGTGGCGCGTCAGACTTTTTTGGCGTGAAGCCAGACATGATTTGCCTGGCGAAATCGATTGGCGGAGGTGCGCCCCTCGGTGCGTTTGGCGCCAGCCGCGCGGTGATGGACCTGATCTCCCAGCACAAGGTTTTTCACGGCGGCACCTACAACACTAACCGTATTTCCATGGCGGCGGGCCTGGCTACCTTTCGTGAAGTGCTTACCCGCGAGAATTACGAGCATGTTGGCAAACTCAGCAAAAAACTGACCGAAGGCTATCGCAAGACGGTCGCCAAAACTGGCCTGCAAGCCTACGTCGTCAGCGCGGGCGTGAATGGCGCGTTGATGCTTTATCCCCAGGAAATTCGCAATTACCGCGACTGGACCGCCATTGACGTCGATTTGTGGCGTCACTACTGGTTCGCCATGGTGAACCGTGGTGTGCTTCCGCAACCCTATTGGTGGGATGAGCAATGGACTATTTCCGTGCAGCACACTGAAGCGGACATCGACAAGCACTTGGCCGTATTTGAAGAGATCGCGTCGGCACTGTCGCACGCGCAGCAGGAGCGTGGTGCGGCGTTCGTGGGCGCGGCCGGACATTAAATCTTCAGCCGCACTAAGGCGCTTTTTCTTGTTGATTTTGCCTGAGGAAGTCGGCGAGCGACCGCAGGCGCGCCGCTGGCTGTTCACGTCACGCACCGGGGAAAACATGTCGACCGAAGTCAGCGTGCCGCTTGCGACCACCACGAACGCCGACGGGCCACATCTGCGGCGCGTTCTTGGGCGCTGGGATCTGGTGCTGCTGTTCGTTGTGGCGGTTTTCAACCTCAATGTGGTTCCGTCCATTGCGGCCAACGGAGGAGTCACTGTATGGCTTTGGCTGATTTCGCTAGTGCTCTTTTTCTGGCCCCAGGGCATCGCGGTAATCGAGTTGGCACATCGCTTTCCCGGTGAAGGTGGCGTGTACTTGTGGGCCAAAGAAGTGTTCGGCGATTTTCATGGTTTTCTCTCCGGCTGGTGCTACTGGACCAACAACATGATGTATGTGCCTACCGTTATGCTTTATTTCGTGGGCGTGTCGGTTTACGTGTTGGGCGCGGGCCACGAATCGTTGGCCGACAATAAAACATTTGCGCTGACCTCTTCGCTGGCGCTCCTTATTATCCTGGTAGTGATGAACATCGTCGGGCTGGGCGTGGGGAAGTGGATCAACAATCTCGGCGCGATCGGGACGGGCATCGCGGCGGCCGTGTTGATTGGACTGGGCGTGGTGGTTTGGCTGCGCTTTGGCACCACCGTAACCTCCGCGGATTTCGATATCCCTGCCAATCCGCGCTTCGTGCTCAATTCCTTTGGCGTGATTTGTTTCGGCCTCGTCGGTCTCGAACTCGCCTCGGTGATGGGCGATGAGATTGAAGCCCCCGAGAAAACTTTGCCGGGAGCAGTGGCTTGGGGCGGCGTGCTTTCTGGTCTTCTATACATAGGCGCAACACTGACGTTGCTGATCGCCGTTAGCAAAGACAATATCAGCGTGCTGCAAGGTATCGTGCAAGCCGTACGCCACATGGCGGGTCGCGTTGGAGTGCCGTGGATTGTCGCTCCGTTCGCTTTTCTTCTAAGTTTGTCGATCGCCGGAATCGGATCGGCGTGGCTGGGCGGTTCGGCAAGAATTCCATTCGTGGCTGGATTGGATTCCTATATGCCGGCTTGGTTGGGAAAAATTCATCCGAAATACGGCACGCCCTACGCGGCGTTGATCGTCCATGCCACGGTATCGATGATCTTGGTCATATTGAATTTCAGTTTCACGAGCGCTGGCGTGCAGGAGACATTTCAGAAACTATTGTCCTTGGCCGTGGTTTTGCAGCTCGTGCCCTTTATCTACATGTTTGGTGCACTGCTCAAGATGGCGTTTCAGACGCCTTTTGTGCGTGGACGTTACAGCCGCACCACTTTGATTTTCGCGGGAGCCAGCGGGTTGATAACCACCATTCTCGGCATCGCCTTGGCTTTTTTTCCGGCGCAGCAGATTACTTCGGTGCGTTCTTACGAGCTGTGGATGGGCGGTGGCACGCTGTTTTTCATCGGATTGGCGGCATTTTTCTTTTTCGTGTACGGCCGTCGAAAGACCGCCAGGTTGGCTGCGGCGGCAACGGGAATGTAACTCGCTTCAGTGGCTGCGCTTGGAGCGCCAACTATTTTGGTCGGATGATTCGTGTGCGAAGCAGCTTGAGATTTGGAGGAGTCATGCCAGGCACGGTGAAGTTAGAAGTTCGAAGCTATCAGAATTATGTGAATGGGGAATGGGTGCCGAGCGCCTCGGGCGAAACATTTCCTGTTTACGATCCTTCTACCGAAGAAGTAATTGCGCAGGTTGCCTCTTCCAATGCCGCCGATGTGGATCGCGCTGTGCAGGCGGCGCGCGCGGCGTTTGATTCGGGTCCTTGGGGGCAGACCAACGCCGCAGAGCGGGGCCGCATTTTATTCAAGCTGGCGGACAAGATCCGAAAAAACACCAACCTCTTGGCGGAATTGGAATCACGTAACTCCGGCAAGCCTATCGTCGAAGCGGAATTCGACATCGCCGACGTGGCGACGTGCTTTGAATATTACGGCGGTCTGGCCAATAAGGTTTTGGGTCACGTAAACCCTGTTCCGGCCAATGCACTCAGTTTTACCCTGCGCGAGCCGGTCGGCGTAGCTGGCCAGATCATCCCGTGGAATTTCCCCTTACTGATGGCAGCGTGGAAGCTGGCCCCGGCGTTGGCCGCTGGCTGCTGCTGTATTTTGAAACCCGCCGAGCAGACGCCGCTGACGGCACTGGAATTTGCAAATTGGTTTGAAGAAGTCGGATTGCCTCCCGGCGTGGTGAATATCATTAATGGTTTTGGCGAAACATGCGGCGCAGCGTTGGTCGCGCACCCAGGTGTGGACAAAATCGCTTTTACCGGCAGCGCCGCCGTAGGCAAGCTGATTGTGAAGAGCGCTGCTGACACATTGAAGCGCGTCACCCTGGAGCTGGGCGGCAAGTCGCCCAACATTTTCTTTGACGGCGCGGATTGGGAAGCCGCGGTGGATGGCGCCCTCTTTGGCGTGTTCATTAATCAGGGCGAAGTATGCTCGGCTGGTAGCCGCATTCTGGTGGAGAAGAAAATTTACTCCAAGTTTGTGGAAGCTATGACGGAAAAGGCCAAGCGCATCCAACTGGGCGCCCCGTTGGAACGCGGCACAAAAATGGGCCCGCTGGTCAGCAAGGAACAGTACGATCGCGTCAGTTCCTATTTGGAGATCGGCAAAAAGGAAGCCAAAGTGGCCATCGGCGGCGGCCGGCCCAAGGCTTTCGGCAAAGGCTTCTACATCGAGCCAACTATTTTTTATGACGTGGATAACAACGCGCGCATTTCACGTGAGGAAATTTTCGGACCGGTGGCCTCGGTTATTCCTTTCGATGACGAAGCTGGGGCCATTCGCATCGCCAACGATACCCCCTATGGTTTGGCCGCGGCAGTTTGGACCCGCGACATCTACAAAGCCTTTCGCGTGGTTAAGGCCGTGCGCGCGGGAATCATCTGGGTCAATCACATGCAGCCCACCTACGTCGAAGCCCCATGGGGTGGCTATAAGCAATCCGGGTTTGGCCGCGAATTGGGCCCGTGGGGACTGGAAGAATATCTGGAAACAAAACAGGTGTTCGTCAATCTCGATGAAACGCCGATCGCCTGGTATTAATTTTTAAAGGACAAGAACATGAGCTCCATTCAGATTCGAACGGAAATTCCCGGCCCCCGCTCGCGCGCCCTGATGGCACGCCGCGAAGCTGCTGTTCCGCGCGGACCGTATCACTCCACTCCGATTTTTGCCGCCAAAGCCGAAGGCGCGTTGCTCGAAGACGTGGACGGCAATCGCTTCATCGACTTCGCGGGCGGCATCGGCTGCGCCAACATGGGGCATCGCAGCGCACCGGTGCTGGCGGCGGTTCGCGAGCAACTCGAAAAATATTTGCACTTATGCTTCAGCGTGACGCCTTATGAGTCTTATGTGGCGGTGGCGGAAAAATTAAATGCCCTGGCTCCCGGAAAATTCGCCAAGAAAACCGTTATCGTCAACACTGGCGCGGAGGCCGTTGAAAATTCCATTAAGATCGCGCGCGCGTACACCAAACGTCCAGCAGTTATTTGTTTTAACGATGCCTTTCATGGGCGCACGCTGCTGGCCATGTCCCTGACCAGCAAAACCAATCCCTACAAAGCCGGCTTTGCGCCCTTCGTGAATGACATTTACCGCATCCCGTACGCGTATTGCTATCGCTGCTCGTATAACTTGACGTATCCGTCGTGCAAAATGACCTGCGCGCACGCCCTGGAGGACGCCTTCAAGCGATTGGTGCCGGCCGACGCAGTTGCGGCCGTAATCGTCGAGCCGATCTTGGGCGAGGGCGGATTCGTCACGCCGCCGCCGGAATTCTTCGGCATCATCCACGACATTTGCCGCAAGCACGGAATCGTCTTCATCGCCGATGAAGTTCAGACCGGCATAGGACGTACCGGAAAATTCTTTGCCATCGAACACTACGGTGTGGAGCCCGATCTTCTTGTGACCGCCAAATCTCTTGGTGGCGGGTTGCCTATCGGCGCCGTGACCGGGCGCGCGGAAATTATGGATGCTCCCGGTGTAGGTGGCCTGGGCAGCACCTTTGGCGGAAATCCCGCTTCGTGCGCGGCGGCGCTTGCGGCTATCGAAATGATGGAGCATGGCGGGATGCTGCAGCACTCCACGGCAATCGGTAAAACGTTTGAAGCGCGAGCACGTGTGTGGCAGAAAAAGTGGCCGTTGGTGGGCGAAATACGCGGCCTAGGCGGGATGTGTGCCATTGAATTGGTGCGAAATCGCGAGACGCGTGAACCGGCCGACACCGAAACGAAAGAGATCGCGCACTATTGTTACGAACACGGGTTAATTACCATCACCGCTGGGACCTACAACAACGTGGTGCGTATCTTGGTGCCGTTCGCCATCACCGATGATCAGTTAAACGAAGGCCTCGACATAATGGAAGCAGCGCTCGGCGCGGTGGCAGAGCGTGCTCCTGCGGCGATGTCACACGCGTAGCGTCAGCTTAAGCCAAAAACCAAGCTAAGAAACAAACCGTACCCTCGGAAGCGAGAGTGCGGCACCGAACCCCCGGTATTGCTAGTTGTTGATATCTTCTTTCGCTTCCAGGCGCTTCAGCATCCCCTCTATGGGAGGTTTTTGGTTTTCCGGCGCTGTGGCCAGGGACAGTTTCGCTTCCTTTACAGCCTCATCGAAATTTCCCGAGGCCGAGGCTACACGCGCCAAACCAAAACGCGCGATCCAGTGATCGGGATAGCGCTTGGCATCCTCGCGATATAGCTCGAAAGCTTTGTCTTGCTGTTTTTGCCGTTGTAACCCGCGCGCGTAGACATACAGTTGGATGGCATCGGCCTTGGCGAGAGCCTTCGTCAGAGTTGCGGCGGCCTCCTCCTTCTTTCCCGTGGCGTCGAGAATGCGCGATTTCGTTTCCAGGTTCTCAAAACGCTCTTCGTTTTGGATCGAGGTATCTTCCCATTTCAGCGCCTCTTCCAATTTGTAGTTGTTGTCCAGGTTCCAATTTGCAGCTTCATCGTAGCCCGCCCAGGTAAATCCTCCCGTGTTGCGCAGTTGGTTGCGAATACTACGTTCGACCAGTGCGTTGGTGTCCACGGAAATACGAAAAGGCACGGCAACCTTGGCCCAGCGCAATGTCACCAGTGTCGAATCGGGTTTCATGTCATCGAACGTGTATGCCAGCGCGTCACGATTCTCGGCGGCCGTGGGCTTGACGTTCACACGCAAGGCATCTTCTTTTTCGTCGTAACTGAAGCTGCCCCACGAGGTCGAGTTTTTAGAGAAAATAATCGTCCACTGGTCCGCGTTGGGAATCATGTGCAAGCCATAAGTGCCGGACGGCAGCGGATGGCCTTCGACGCTTACATCGTCTGTGAAAGAAATGGTCGTGTTTTCATTGGCTCCCGCGCGCCACACTTTGCCGTACGGCACAACCTTTCCGAACAGATCGCGTCCCCCTGCCAGCGGCGCGTGGTACACAATCGTAATGTCGGTCAAACCGATGCGTTGAATCACCTCCGCGCGCTGGCTAAGCGTTGGAAGTTGTAACTCCGTCGCCTGGCTGCCGTTCTTGAATTGCGCGCGCGAGGCGTTCGTTCCCACCGTCAAAATCAGCAATAATCCAACAGTCAGTCCGCAAAATTTGCGCATAAGTATCTATCCTTTCCGTTTCCAACACACAACAGCGCCGCAGCGAAGCCGCGCAGCAAGTAGGGGTGAAAGAGACGCGCAGATAGCGCGACTCCTTTTGTTGGCATAGACGCGTCTACTCTGAAAGCGTGAGCAGAATGTCGCGGATTCGAATGCGCTAGTATTAGGTGTTCAGCCTGCCGGCAGGTTGCGGCTGCGCGAATATCGGTATAACGCTAGGAGCAGTCTTGAGGAAACATGCACAGGGCCCAGGAAATCAAAGACAAATTTCGATCGATATTTCATACCGATGCCACTTTGTATCGTGCGCCAGGCCGCGTAAACCTGATCGGCGAGCACACCGATTACAACGATGGCTTCGTTATGCCCGCTGCTATCGGATTCTCTTGCTGGACGGCCATGGCCCCGCGTGACGACCGCAAGCTGGTCATACACTCCGAAAACTTCGACGACCAGGTGGAAGCCGATCTCAACGACCTGCATCCGTTGCCAGACAGCGAATGGGCCAATTATCCGCTAGGTGTGGCGTGGTCTCTGGAGCGAGACGGCCAGCGTTTGCGCGGCGCGAATATATACATTTCGGGAGACGTGCCTTTGGGATCGGGCCTCAGCTCCTCTGCCGCGATCGAGGTGTCTACCGGCTATGGCCTCCTCGACATCGCGTGCCGCCCGGTCGATCGCACCGCGCTAGCCTTGCTGTGCCAGCGTGCCGAAAACGAATTCGTCGGCGCCCGCTGCGGCATCATGGATCAATTCATTTCCTGCCACGGCCGCGAAGGTCAGGCAATGTTGCTGGATTGTCGCTCGCTGGAAATCCGCATGCTGCCAATTCCGTCCGCTGTGGCCTTGATCATTTGCAACACCATGGTCAAACACGAGTTGGGAGCCAGCGAATACAACACCCGGCGTACCGAATGCGAAGAGGCTGTGCGCCTGCTTGGCAAAGTGCTTCCCGGCATTCGCGCCTTGCGCGACGTCACCGCAGCCCAACTCGAAGAACACCGCAAGCTGCTCCCGGACGTTACGTACAAGCGCGCTCGCCATGTCGTTACGGAAAACGAACGAGTGTTGCGAGCAGCCGAGGCTTTTCAAAGCGGCCAGATCGAAAAGCTCGGACCGTTGATGGCCGACTCCCATCGCAGTCTTCGTGAAGATTACCAGGTCAGTTGCTCGGAACTCGACACGATGGTGGAGATTGCTGCGAGGCAGCGCGGAGTGTTGGGCGCGCGCATGACCGGTGGAGGATTTGGCGGCTGCACTATCAATATTGTGGAAGCGCAGCAGGCGCCGGAGTTTCAGCAAAAATTATCTGCCGCCTACACCAGTGCTACCGGATTGCATCCGGATATTTACGTCTGCAAGGCATCCCAGGGCGCTGAGGCCGTGGGGCAGATCGGCGCGGAAGCGAAGGACAGGGCGGCCGCAGCGCCCTGGGCGCAAGAAAATTCGTGAGCGATCCAGGCGGCGGTTTGTCTTCGCTGCATGGCACACCTCACCGTCGATTTAATCCCTTGCTACGCGAATGGGTGCTGGTTTCTCCGCATCGCACGCAGCGGCCTTGGCTTGGAAAAGTAGAAACGCTCGCTGCACCGAGCGGCCTGCGATACGATCCCGATTGCTACTTGTGCCCGGGAAATGAGCGCGCCGGCGGCGATCGTAATCCGAAATACATCAGCACGTTTGTTTTCGACAATGATTACCCGGCGCTTCTGCCGGATGCTCCCGTCACAAAAATCACTCAAGGCAATCTCATCATCGCCGAAAGTGAGGCAGGGAATTGCCGCGTCGGCTGTTTTTCTCCCCGCCATGATTTGACCATTTCACAAATGTCGCCGGCTGAATTGCGCGCGGTTGTCGACATGTGGAAAGACCAGTTTGTGGCTCTGGAAGAGTTGAAGTGGGTTCGCCACGTACAGATTTTCGAGAATCGTGGCGCGTTGATGGGCGCGAGCAATCCGCACCCGCATTGCCAGATATGGGCTAATGCTACAGTGCCTAATTTTCCAGCGCGTGAACTAAATTCATTTCAGGACTACACCGACCAGACCAATTCGTGTCTCCTCTGCGATTATCTGCAGCTAGAGTTGCAGCGTAATGAGCGGGTTGTTTGCCAGAACGACGCCTTCGTTGTTGTCGTTCCCTTCTGGGCGGTGTGGCCATTCGAAACATTAGTCCTGAGCAAGCGGCACATCGCCGCCATCAGCGACCTCTCCGACTCCGAACGCGACTTGCTTGGTGACATCCTGCGAAGAATCACGACACGCTATGACAATTTGTTTCAAACTTCGTTCCCGTACTCCATGGGCTTTCATCAGCGTCCTACTGATGGAAACGCGCACGCGGAATGGCATTTCCACGCGCACTATTTTCCGCCCTTGCTGCGCTCTGCCACGGTGCAAAAATTCATGGTGGGCTACGAGATGCTCGGTTCCCCGCAGCGCGACATCACGCCGGAAACCGCCGCGCAGCGTCTCGCGGAACTCGCGGAAACTGTCTCGTAGCGAAGACGCTAGCGAATCCACACTGTTTTGATGTTGGTGAACTCGCGGATACCGTTGACGCTCAACTCGCGCCCGTGACCCGAGCGCTTCACTCCGCCAAACGGCACGCGCGGATCGGAAGCCACCATCTGATTTATGAATACCATTCCCGCCTGCAGCTCATTGATAAAAAGGTCGCGTTCCCGCTCGTCATTCGTCCACGCGCTGGCTCCCAGGCCATAACGGTGGTCGTTGGCAACGCGTATGGCTTCTTCGGCATTCGCAACGCGAAACATGGACGCCACCGGACCAAATAATTCCTCACACGCCGCTGGCGAATTCTTGGGAACGTTGGTTAACACCGTCGGCGGATAGTAAAACCCGGGCCCACCGTTAGGTTTTCCGCCGGTTAAAACACGTGCACCCGCATCGATGGATTTTTGCACATCGGCTTGCAGCGATTCCACTGCGCCTGCCGTAGCCAGCGGCCCCACGTCGGTCTTTTCGTCGAACGGATCACCTACTCTCAACGATTCCATTTTGCTGACGAAGGCGCGTTCGAACTTGTCGCCAATTTCTTCCGCAATGATAAAACGCTTCGCCGCGATACAAGATTGGCCATTATTTCCGACGCGCGCCTTCACCGCCGTAGCCACGGCATCGTCCAGATTTGCACTGGGCATCACGATGAATGGATCGCTGCCGCCAAGCTCCAGCACCACTTTCTTGATTCTTTTGGCGGCCGACACTCCCACCTGCACGCCGGCCTCTTCACTGCCCGTCAGCGTCGCAGCCTGAATGCGCGAATCGTTCAAAATTCCATCGACCTCCTTCACGCCGATCAGCAGCGTCTGAAAGGCCCCTTCCGGGAAGCCCGCGCGCCGCACAATTTCTTCTATCTTCAACGCGCACTGCGGCACATTGGAGGCGTGCTTGAGGACCCCGACGTTTCCAGCCATAAGGCCCGGAGCGATAAAACGAAATACCTGCCAGAACGGATAGTTCCACGGCATAACCACCAGAACGGGCCCGATAGGCTGATAATGCACATAGCTGTGGCTTGCAGTCGTCTTGATGACTTCGTCGGCCATAAATCGCTCGGCGTTTTCAGCGTAGTACCTGCAGCCCCACGCGGATTTCACCGCTTCGTCCACCGCCGAGCGAAAGGTCTTGCCCATTTCGAGCGTCATCAACTTGGCCAGCGATTCCTTTTCGCTTTCCAAAATGTCGGCGGCCTTGTTCATCATGCGAGCGCGTTCCGCAAAGCTCGTCTTTCGGAACGTTTCAAATGTGTCTGCGGCGAGTTGCAACTTGGCGTCGACCTGCGCAGCAGTAAGCGGCTCAAACGTTTTCATTACTTCGCCCGTTGCCGGGTTAATTGATGCGATCGCCATGTAGCGTGGCCTCCAGAAGTTTCGCGGTTACCATTTTTGTTCGTCTTAAATAGACGTTAATTATATGTTTTCTGAGGGAAAAATGTCGGCGCCCGGCCGCGCCGCGGTCCTCCCGTTTTGAACGTAGAGAACGTTCAACGAAGTTCACGGGTAAGTGACCATAACTGTATGGGCCCGGTTCGCGTATGTACTGGATTGAAACGCCGTTTGAGTGCGCGGGAAATATAAGCGCAAAACGGTTATCCTTCTCTTACCCTCCCTTTTTAGTTCAAGCGTCCGGCACAAGTCCATGCCGCAATGTGAAAGGCAAAGTTATGAAATTCGTAGACAAGTTTGTTAGGCGATTCGAGGTTTCACTTCATAAACAGCCCACAAAAGCAGCCGACTACGGTGGTGAATTTATTAGACAACGGACTCCGCCTGACGAGCGGGAAGCAGAGCGTGATGAGGCTAACGATCGCGACGAACTTATGATAGAGAACGGCGACACCGTCAACGGGGAACGTCAGCCTGGAATGAACTTCAAGACTCGTGCCAAGAAGGCCGGCAAGTCCTGATTCACTAAGCAACCGCGATACAAGCGCTCCAGTGAGCGATCGTCTCAGACCACGTTCAGATAATGGTTACTTCGAATGTTCGTTGCGGATGGCCTCAAACGTGTGAAGGATTAAATAAGCAATTTCCGCCTGGATATGCTGGTCGAGATTAGCACTTTGGACGTAATGCAAACTCTCATTGACTTGCGGCTGCTGCAGCGTACCAAGCGTTTGCCCGCAGTACCATGGTCTGTAGACGCGCGAGCTCCATATAAATCCGGCCTCCTGGCTCTTGGCGACTTTTGCGCCATTTACGTACAAGACCAGGTCATACGGCGCTTTATCCACCACACGAACGTCCGTAACCGCATTTAAGTATTTGGTATAGGCCGCAACGATGGGCTGCGGCGTGTCTCTTTCCGTCCAGATATAGATGCGGATCTTGTCACTGGTTGGCCCGAGGTTTACGCACGGCTGGTGTCCCGCTAACGATGAATTTAGCGCGGAAGCCGAGAGCGCCGCGGCCGAAGTCTGCGATGAAGGCGGATTCCCGCTAGCACCCGTGCCCCCGCCGTCCTCACTTCCCGGCAGGCTGCCGCCACTTGACCCGCCCGGATTATTTGCGGCGTTATAACTTTCACCGCCGCTCCCCGTCGCGTTTGGGGACTGCCCCGATTTCGAAATATTGATCGATTCGGGATTTCGCGCCGGCGAGCGGTAAGCGACCACGCCAAGTGCAAACAGGGCCATCACACCAACCACGGCTCCCACCACGAGCCATCTGCGAAGTCCCCGGCCTGAAGAAAAATCTTGCTGCGTTGCAAATATGTTGTGGCCCGGCGCGGTAGATTTCCCGTAACTAGATTTTTTCTCGGGCTTGCCAAACGAATCTACCAGCGCCCGCACAAGTAGATCGCCTTGCAGGTCGCTCGTCGACTCGGAGCTGTGCGCGGCCGCGTTAATAGCGGGCTCGAACCATGTTTTGGCTTTCGACTCATCACGAGGCGCACCCCGGCCTGCTTCATCGCTCCTGTTGGACGATGCGGTTGCCAGCGTTGCTACCTCGTGAGCGGCCACCAAAGGAGTCGCATTGTGGCGATCCGCGCGCGGAGGCGGAACATCGCTCTCCGGCCTCTTCGGCAACTTGGCAGCGGATGTCGCCTCCAGCGGTGGCGTCCCTCCAGATGGCTGGCCATTGGGCGATGGAGTCTCGCTTAATCGCTGTTCCCGTGAAACACCTTCTCGGTCAGCGTCCTGCAAAATCGCTGACTGCGCCGGCTCCGTTGCCGCCATTCTGAGCGACAGCCACTTCTTTAGCTGACTGCGTGACGCTTCGGGCATGTCCACAAAGTGGACGCCCACTTTATTCAATGCTTCATCGCGCCACTTGATGCGCGCCTTCGCTTCAAAGTGCTGGCCGATTTCCAACATTTCGAAATCAACGATGACTTCTTCACCCGCAAGTTTCGATCCCACAATATCCAGCGCGGCGCCGCCTTCGCTCACGTCATTGAGAATGCCGTCGCTGTTTGCGCCATCCAGAATTACGTAAAGGCGCGGCGCGATGGCCCAGCGTTCGTGAACGCGACGATCCCCTGCTTTCGCCACCGGGGGCTCTTTGCCGTTAGGATATGAAAAGCTCATTACCGAGATGTTACGTGATGGTTAAACGGCAGGCAACGTGCTGCTTCGTCGGAGACAGGGCGAAAAATGGCTTGGATCGAAATTTGCACAATCGCAGATTTACCGCTATTTTCTCATTTTAAGGGCATCACCAAAAATCTGGTGAATCCTGATTCTGACTCTGCGAAGGCTCGGATCGAACCTGCTGAACCTTACGGATAAAAACGAACCGTTAGCCGGCAGATTACTCCAACTGCATTCCATACTGCCCGCTACGTTTTCGAATGTTTGAGATAATTTCGCAGAACAGATATAAAATCCTGACCATAGAGTATGAAACCGGGCCTCTGTTATGTCGCCACCGCAGCGTTTCCGGCGTGGCGAGAATGCTTTTAGCCCAGCCTGACAGAGGAGGCTTCCAGTCAGCAACCTTTCAAACGTTGCGCACCTATTTGACCGCGCCCCGCAAAATTCTGCTGGCCTGGCTGAAGCCTTTCCCGAAGTTAGGGCCGCCGCCAGATTTTTTCAAAGAGGCCCAAGCCTGGCAAAACAATCTGAAGTTAACGAGCCTAGGATAAATATTCCGCTTGTATTAGCCCTTACGTCCAATTCTGCGTCTCACACTTTGCCTAAAACCACACTCTTTTTTAGGGCATAGCCGCTACGAAGAGCGTTTTATTACATCGCGTTGCACCTCGATTGGGAGCGAGTACTATGCTTCGTAAATCTGATGGAATTTGCTCGCTCGTCCTCTAGCACAGGGCGGAGCATGCCAGTTCTTATGCATCTTAATTCTATTAGCTTCGGCCCTCGCCGAAACCCGGTGGGGTCGGCTCCTGCGTTGTCAGCTTCGGGTATGATTCCTGGGTAACCCCACGACTGGTTTGGCCTATGTGGGCGTTAACCCCAATGTGCAGAATTTCATAAATGTCTATCCGCTTCCCAACGGTGCGAACCTCGGAAATGGCAGTGCTTCGACCGACACAACACACTCTATGCGTCACATGGTTTGCACGCCTACGCAGCCAAGTGCCCGCCTCAACTAGTTCGTTATGGCATTCGGTAATTTTCCACACCCGGGGACGCAGTTCTCGACCCGATGGTTGGGAGCGGCACAACTTTAGTGGAGGCTAGGCTGTTGGGGGCGTCAGACTAGCACTCGCAAAGCTGATTGCCGAAGTGGGCTCGATTTCAAAGGCATTGTTTTTCGCATGTGTTTACCGATCCGAGCACACCTTTTGACCTTGGCTAGGGCTTCATCGATTTTAGCTCTTTTTCATGCAAGTGATTTTACGCAGCTCGGAGACGATGAATGCAAGGAACCTCCGGGTCGCGATGTCTGCGGATTGGGCGCCATTCCTGTGATCCGCGTATCAATCTATCAAATACTGCGAATTGACATGACTGGTTCGCTCAAACATGGAAGGAAATTCTTTCTCCGGATTGAGATTCGCGGAAGGCGCGATGCCAATGGAGCCGACTACGGCTGGACCAAGGTCGGAGAGAATGTCGCCAAAAAGATTTGAGCCCACGACCACGTCGAACCAGTCGGGATGACGCACGAAGTGAGCGGTAAGAATGTTGATGTGATATTGATCGGTGCGGATGTCCGAATATTCGGCCGCCATCGCCTGGAAACATTCATCCCAAAACGGCATGGTGTGGATGATGCCGTTGGATTTGGTAGCGGACGTAAGGCGCTTGTTACGTTTGCGGGTCAATTCGAACGCGAAGCGCAGCACACGGTTCACTCCGCGGCGGGTAAACACAGTTTGTTGAACGGCTATCTCATCTTCGGTGCCTTCATATAGACGCCCGCCGATGTTGAAATATTCGCCCTCATTATTTTCGCGAACGATGGTGAAATCGATTTGGCCGGGCTTCCAATTTTTCAGCGGCGATTCGATGCCTTCGAAGAGGCGCACCGGACGAAGATTGACGTATTGGCGGAAGGTGCGGCGGATAGGAATCAAGAGCCCCCAAAGCGAAACATGATCGGGAACGCTTGGGTGGCCCACGGCGCCGAGAAAAATCGCGTCAAACCGCCGCAATTGCTTGAGGCCGTCATCCGGCATCATTTTTCCGGTCTGCACGTAGGTTTCACAGCTCCAGTCGAACTCGTGCCACTTCCAGCCAAACCCAAAGCCCTTTCCCGCGGCTTCGAGTACGCGGATGCCTTCGGGCACCACTTCCTTGCCGATACCATCTCCCGCGATGACCGCTACGTTTAAAGTTTTCATTTTTCCATTTATCCCGCAGCTGATGATGACAACACCGGCGTTAAGGCGGACATGTCCGGAGCAGACTCCAGAGTTTTGACGAACGCGATTATTTTTTCGGTCTTGGCTGGGGGCCACTCAGCAAATTCAGCGCACTCGCGGAATTTTTCGCAGGCTTCGTCGAAACTCATGGGGTTCGCCGGGCTGCCTTTGCCAAAGGAGGCCTGCCCCGTGATCACCTTGCCGTTTTTCAGCGTGATTTTAAGAATCGAGGTCATCTTGTTAAAACCAGCGCCCTCTGCCTGGGGGTCGACGTAAAAATTAATTTTGCGAATCATTTCCCGTACATCCGGGCGCTGAACTACTTTGTCTGAAAATTGACTCAAACCGGCTTTGCGCTCCAGCAGCAGAATGGCGATGCAGAATTCCATGCTGAATTTTGCTTCGAGGCCGGTTTTTGGGTTGTGATGAAGGAGGGTGGTAGTCATGTTGTGGTTAGCGCCCACGTCAACCTTCTCGACCTGGCTGGGCTGAATATTGTTGAGCTGGATCAGTCGAGCGAGTTCAGTCATGGCAGGGTGCGTTAGCGAGCCAGAAGGATAAGGTTTCAAAGAAACGCCGGGGTCGGCAAAAGTCCAAGGCTGGCCAAGGCGATTCATGATGGCCGATGGGTTGTAGGAGCCACCAGCGGCGTGGAAAAAGCCTCGCTCCGCTTCAAGTATTTGCTCGGCGGCCGTCCATCCTAATCCCGCCATTTCAGCAGAAACCAAGCCGGTCTCCGCAGCGTGGCCAGCTTGAAAAGGTTTGGTCATGGTGCCGAAGTTTTCGCGCAGGCCACCCGATTGACTGGCAGCCAATCCAAAGCAATTGAGAGTTTTTTGCAGATCAAGTCCAAGAAGTTTTGCGGATGCGGCTGCGGAACCGAACGGCCCGCATGTACCGGTAGTGTGGAAACCGTCTTGGTAATGCCGGGGCGAAATAGCTTCCGCGATTTTGCATTCAACCTCGGCCCCGATCTGATAAGCGACGAGGCACCCCTTGCCGCTGATGGGTCGTTGTTCCGCAAGCGCAAAGACTGCGGCGAGCACAGGAACGGTGGGATGCATCAGCAAACCGTAGACGCGATCTTTTGCGGCAGCCAGCTGAGTATCGTCGAAGTCATGGGCATGGATGGAAATGCCGTTGAGCAATGCAGCGAAACGCGGCGACGTTTTCATGGTAGTGCCGATTACGGTAGCCTTACCATTGCCACCGCATTGCTCGATGTACCTTCTGGAAATCGCTCCACTGTCCGCACGCGAGCCAGCTAAGGCCAATCCGAAGCCATCAAGGATGGACTTTTTCCCCAACTCGATGACTTCCGCGGGAATATTTTCGTATTTGGTTTGCAGGACAAATTGTCCAACGTATTGCGTCAACCCTGGACCCTTTGGAAAGTCGACCGCACACGCGGCAGTGGCGACAGCCGCGCCCTCTGCTGCTTCAGAAGGGGCAGCAAGTAACGTGGCGCCCAGCACTCCCAAAGACGTTTTGCCAAACTCACGCCTTCGCATAGCTCACCTGGAGGCAGCGCACGCTAGGGCTGCGCCTCGTAGACGCGCACTTCGGCTTCCTGGCTCTCGTGATGCGGCACGCAGAGGTAATAGCGATTCCACTCCGGCACCAACACGCCAGTTTTCGCGCGAAACGCAGTCGAAATTTTGGCCAGCAGCTCATAGTGGTCGGCATCTTTTTGTTAAAATACAACTAGAGCTTGGTCGCCCGCCACATATATGCGTTTGTGTTGAGGGTCATAAACCCCATCGTCTACCAGGCCTGGGGCCGGCAGCTCGGCGATGACTTTGCCCTCATCTGAATTCATGACCATCAACTTGCCCGGCTCGCGGGTTGCGATGAACAACCGCGATGACCATAAGCGGACACGCAGTGTGCAGTTTCGGAAACAGCACCGAGTGTGGTTCCAGGCTTTCTGCTTACCTGCTAAGAGAAACGCCATGCCGAAACACAGTAATCTACATCACAAAAAACGACACCTGCTCAGGATGCAGCGGCCTTCGCAAATTTACAGAAGCAAGGAAAACGCCAACGGAAATTGTCAATATTGATGGGAAATTGTTCATCCATTTCGAATGCCGCACTTACGGCGGCTGGCATTCCAACGTTACCTCCCTTTAATCCCGCCCCTATTACCGGAGAACTTCTCTTCCCGAAAGACTTCGTACCAGGGATAGCCCTATTGGGGACAACGCGCTCCCCATACTATTCCACAGCGATATTATGTTTGCTAGCAGCAGGTATTTGCAGCTCCCTTGGCCCTTTCTGGGCGTTGCCGGGCGAGTTTTTAACTGGATTCTCCGCGGCCGCTGGAATCGCCTTAATTAATTCTGTCGGAAATCTCGGGGGCTAGTCGGACCGTACTTGCAATTGAGAGCGCAGCAACCATGCTTAAAATCGCACAAGACAGAAGCAATCATCCCGGATACCGGGCAAGCTCAACGCGTGTGCATCTCGAACGACGATAGTATGGTGTTTGTTTCTGATCAGACGAAGTCGCGCCTCGCGATTATCGATACATCCACAAACAAGATTAAGACTTGGGTAGCACTTCCGTCGCCGGGATACGCCAGCACGCCGACGTTAGATGGTCGCTGCCTCCTGGTGGCTCTGAAAACCGCTAACAAACTGGCCGTCCTTGACTTGGAAAGGCAACAAGTCGTGCGCACGATCGATGTTCCTGCGGGGCCGCAGGAAATTGTCATGCGCCCGGATGGCCGCCGGGGTCGTCGATCCAAGTGGCGTTTTGGTGTACTACGAGAAAATGGACAACACCCAAATCGGCCGTGCTAACGTTTCCATTGGCAAGGCACGTTCAGCGGCGCTCTTCAAGCGTCCCACCAAAGCATTCCAGGATATGGTGGCCGGAGGGGGCGCAGGTCTTCGGATTCTGACTTTAGAAAATGCTGTGGCCATTGAAGGCGGGGTTCCGATCATCGTAAACGGCAGATTATCGGCGCCCTGGGCGTTTCCGGCGACTCCTCAGACCACGACGGCATCTGTGCAACGGCGGGCGCTGCGGCCTTGAAATAGCGAAAAATTGCCAAGATTGCCGCGTCTTGTATATGTCTAGCGCACGTGTGAATTTACCCGTTTCACGGGAGAACTCAGAGCTTGAGGGACGCCAAATCCCTTCGAGCTATCGTTGGTTCGGCCCAGATGATCTGCGCTCATTTGGACATTCGGTCACGTATGGCCTCGATGGGGTGCAATCGCGCAGATTACGCCGGCAAACCTGTAATCGGCATTATCAATACCTGGAGTGACGTTAATCCGTGTCACAGTCCGTTGCGGGAATGTGCAAATGATGTGAGGCGAGGCGTCTGGCAGGCCGGCGGATTTCCGCTGGAAATGCCGGTGCTTACCCTCGGTGAAACATTTCAAAAGCCCACTATCATACGTATCGCAATCTCTTGGCGATGGAGACCGAAGAGCTATTGCGTTCTTATCCCGTGGACGGCTGCGTTTTGTTGGGCGGGTGTGATAAGACCACGCCGGCGCTTGTGATGGGAGCGACAAGCATGAATCTGCCGACTATTTTCGTTCCGGCTGGTCCGATGCTGCGAGGAAATGCGTTAGGAAAAATAATGGGAAGCGGTTCCGATGTATGGAAGTACTGGGCCGATCGCCGCGCAGGAGAAATCGAGAGAGAAACATAGTGCGAGCTCGAAGATGGAATCGCGAGGTCGGCAGGAACATGTATGACTATGGGGACGGCATCAACAATGACTGCTGCGACCGAGGCGCTGGGGCTATCGTTGCCTGGTGCGAACGCTATTCCCGCGGTTGATGCTAATCACGCCAAGATGGCCAGTCTTGCAGGGCGCCAAATTGTAGAGTTGGTCTGGCGAGACGTGAAACCTCGTGATTTATTGACCGCAGCGGCTTTCGACAATGCCATCGTAACTACGTTGGCTCTGGGAGGCTCAACGAATGCGGTGATACACCTAATCGCCATGGCCAGACGCGCGGGAATCCCGCTGACTCTCGACCGCTTCAATGAACTGGGCATGCGCACGCCGGTCTTGGCTAATATTCGCCCCGGCGGTTTCTATTTAACGGAGGATTTTTATTATGCGGGTGGTTTGCCGGCGTTGTTGCAGGAGCTCTCAGGAGATCTGAATCTCCATTGCCGGACTGTTTCCGGCAAAACGCAGGGCGAAAATATAGCAGGGTCGAAAATCTATAATACGGACGTCATTCGGCCGCTCAAAAATCCGCTAATTTCATCTATGAGTCTGGCAATTCCGCGCGGTAATTTAGCGCCGCAGGGTGCAGTGGCTGCTCCAAAGTCCAATTAGCGGTTGTCGAGCCGGAATGCCCCGCTTGAATTCGTTCAGCGATATTCGATTAGTAAAGACAGTCATTTGTATTATCGTTCTCCATGTCCTTTAAATTCAAAGATGCGATTCTGGAGTACCGTATCATTTTTATTAGCAGTCATGCCAAGCGAAATTGGTGTTAACCGGCCAGGTTAACCAACGTCCCTATGTAATATCTATTAGGCCCTGCGATAATTGGCGCACCATGAGCAGAGACCGATGGGGACAATCAATTTATTCGCGCGGCGTATAGATCCATGTGCGTTTATGAATTGTTGGGGAGCCTAGCTGCGTGTATTAGTACTCGTACACTATGGTCACAAAGAGATTTTCAGACCGCCGGGCATTCCTGAACTTCTTGGGAGCCAGTCCGATCCTGGCTGCGAGTTTGGTCCATCATGCACTAGACAGCCTAACGTCTCAAGAGTCATCTCCAGGCTTGCAGGAACCAAGTCATATCAGTTGCCAGAGCGACGTAATTATCAAGTCGGTGAAAGAAGCGTTAAATGTCAATGACTTTGACACAGTTGCTCGTTCGCAATTGTCCGCCGCGCATTATGGCCTGGTCACTGACGGCGCCTTTAACAACGAAACACTGAAGGCCAACCGCCAAGCTTTCGCGAAATACCAGATTCGCTTAAGGCGCCTGACGGGAATCAGAAAGGTCGACCAGTCGGTCTCGATTTTTGGCGTCAAATGGGATTCGCCTATCTTCTTGTCTCCAGTCGGAAGGATGAACGCGTTCTATCCTGACGGAGCGGTGGTCGTAGCGCGTGCTGCCGACACTACTCGAACGTTGCAAATCCTATCGGGCTCACCGACCATGCTTTCGATCAGCCATGGGATAGATGAGGTAAACAGAGCTCGAAGTCAGCCGGTTTGGGTTGCCGTAAATTCGGCGACGGTGAATCAACCCACAATAAAACGCATTGAAGCGACTGGGTGCCCTACCCTGGTTTGGACGGTCGATGACGCTGCAGCTGGCAACACAGTAGGTGCCAAGTCTCTTCGGAATGTCGGCGTTCCTGATTTGAATCGGAGAGCTGATTCACGTTGCAGTGGTTGCCACGACAATCTTCCGCCAGCATTAAGAATTGAAGCGAAAACGCCGATGGACGTGATAGGCGCAGTCGGCGGTTACGTGGACGCGAGCAGTCAGGCGCCAAATTGGGATGATATAAAACGAGTAAAGGATATGACTAATATGAAATTAGTACTCAAGGGCATTGTAACGCGCGAAGATGCGGAACTTGCAGTTGAGCATGGAGTTGACGGCATCATCGTTTCTAACCACGGCGGACATGACGACGCCAGTGCGCGTGGATCGATCGAGTGTCTTCCCGAGGTAATTGCTGGCGTGGCTAAGAAAATTCCGGTTTTGGTTGACAGTGGGTTTCGCTGGGGTGCAGATGTTTTCAAAGCGCTGGCACTTGGAGCTGTCGGTGTGGGGATAGGACGGCCTCACATTTGGGGTCTCGCAGCATTCGGTCAGGAAGGGGTCGAGACCGTGATCGAACTATTACGACGTGAGCTGCAGGTGGTAATGGCACAGACCAACGCCGCATCCATTACAGATATTCGTCGTGAGTCACTTATGCTGCAGACAGGGCCGAACTAGCGAGATACGAAAAGGCCTGTACAAATCGACGTGAGTCCGTGTCGACTCACGGGTACTTCCCTACTCGAATTACCTACAGCTGACCCCGTGAACAATCGATTGTGGTTTCGTACTAGAGAAATTTAACTTTCTGATCGCAACTGATTAACAGGGTTCGACAGTCCCGTAATCCATCAACTTAGAATTCCTAATGTTAGCGATTTACGTTTGCATGAGGCCTTGGATGAAAAACAAATTAGCGACGAAGAAACAGATTCCGGTAAATTCTGGAATTATATGTTACTAACACGTGATGCGCGACATTGTTACATGAGTGGTAATCGTACATTGTGCCGGAGTCATTTGTGGGAGAGAATTGTCGTCCGGGGGTCTTTATATGATGTTCAGGTTAACCTGCATAGATCGAGACTGTACCAGGGCGGATTCCCCTCAAACTTAGTCATCTAGTTCATCCTGCTATGCAGCGGCCTGGGCGAAATGACCCGTGCCATTGTGGCAAACAGAAAAAGTACAAGCACTGCTGTCTATCTCTTGATCAGACTAGCGACTCGCGCACTGAATTGATCCGTTCAGCAAAGACACTGCAGAACAAGAATGAGGCGCTGCTGGCAGCTGCAACCGACATATTTGGTTTGTATCGGCCGTGGGGACAAGTAAAAGACGGATTGAGCGATGCGCGGATACGCGAGTTCCACCGTTTGGTCGCCAGTCTGTGGCCCGTGGGAACCGATCAGCGCCAGATTTTGCCGCCGCTCGATTCTAGCCTGAGGTTTTGTACCTTGGCGAAAACGAACCTAAGATGATGGTACAGAATATTTTCCGGTTCAGCCTCTATGCAGATCAAATTCTTGTCATCAATCCCTTTCTAAACCCCAATGTTTTGGCGCAAGACATGAATCCCATTCTTCGCCCGGGCGAGTGGCGGCTCCAGACGCTTCGTTGGATCTATCAACTCGCCCAGCTGGCGCCGTGGATCGACGCAGGCCTGGTGACTCTGATACCCGATCCAGGAGACTTCGACCGCCCGCTGCGCCTTAAGACTTGGGACTTGGCGGCGAAGCGGCTGGACGGATCGAAACCCAGCGACGAAGATGACGAAGATATCGACCAGTCGGCGATAAAAGCACGAACGAGGAGAGCGTTTCTCTGTTCGCCGCGGGACTACCTGGACCGAATAACGCGGGAGAAAAATCCTGGGATTTCCGATGAAGATGTGCAGAAGGTCTTGGATGAGGTTGAGCCGTCGCGTCCAGATCTTGCTTCGCGGCAAGGATTTCCCTCCATCGGAACTTCACGTTCGTGTAGGGAAAGGAACCCGTTGCCTGGCAAATGTAAAGGCCCATCTCCAGATTCGCGCCGAGGCTGGTCACCATATTTTGCTCAGGCATTCGGTCGATCGTGTCATTCAGCAAGAGCGGATCAGCCGCTCGGTCTCGCTCAATCGACCGTGACTTGTTGAAATGGGCGGTACCTCTACATGTATACATGCCCAACAATTTCTGGATATCTTTCCGGGACAATCGGTGGTGGTAGCAGCGGGGATGAAGCAGTTCGAGGGGTATTGGAAGCCACCAACGGCCAGGGAGCCGACGTGATGATCGTGGCAACGGGCTCGTTACCTGCGATTGCCGACGCGATTTCCATGTGCCGTCCAGGAGCGACACTGCCTGGGACCCAGCGCGGCCTATGAAGAAGGCAACTTCACCAAGGCTGCGACGCGCGAACATTGCACTCAATCGGGGCTGAGTACGCACATAAAGCGCCTCGAGGGCATCCTGTCACAGCGATTGTTTGAGCGGCATGCCCGCGGCGTGACCGCGGCCATGGCGGGCAGGTGTTTGTACGCTTCCTGCGCCGATGTGCTGGATTCCGTTAAACGGGCCAGACAAGGAATGCTTGAACTTACTGGCTGTACGGGTGGCGCGATCAACGTAGGCGTGCCTCTTACATTCGGTAGAAGCATACTGCCGTCTGTTATAGAGGTGTATATGAGTAGCCATCCGTTCGTGGATGTTCGGATGACCGAAGGGCTAAGCGATAACATAGCCAGATTAGTTGACGCCGGGGAACTCGAGGCCGCGATAGTAACACAGCCGCTCGGCAGTCTCGGATTGGATACCAGCCGCTTTTTTACGGATCGGCTTGTTCTGGTAACCGGTCCACCGACGACAACTCAACACTCCAAATCGCTGGCCACATCCGCTAAGCGGCGCAAGGTACCTATACGGCTCGCACCGGCAGAGAAACTGAAGCTGGTTCTAGCCTCACGCAGACAGAGTTCGCGGCGAGTTATTGAAAGCAAAATTCGGCTGAATGCCCTGACCTCAGACAGGATTCTCGAAATTGACGGCTTGGAGGCACGACTGGAACTTGTCCGTACTTCCAAGTGGGCCACTATTGTGCCTGCGTTCGCGATCGCCAATGACATTAGAGCCGGAAGGCTCCGAGCCAGCCGAATACCGGGTGTCGATGTTTTTCTCGAATACTTCATGGTGCAACGGAAGGGTGTACCTATGCGAGTGGAGTGCCAGCACTTCCTCGAGCTTCTGAACAAAACCCTTGAGCGAGGTTCACCAAAGGTGAGATCCGAGCCCGCCGTAGCTTAGCCCTGTCTGCTTTTCTGAAAGCTGAAAAGAACAAATCCGGAGACGGATAACCTTAAGGATCCTCGCCTTGATTTATCTGCGCCAGCTGCAGCACTTCGGCCAAATGCAAAGCCCGCCTGTCAGTGGCCTGAAAGATTTGCTCTCGACAACTGAAACCATCCGAAACAATCAAAGTTTCAGGGGAGGCAGCGCGCACGGAAGGAAGCAGGTTTCGCTCACCGACAGCCTGAGATATTGCATACTTTTCTTTCTCAAAACCGAACGGCCCGGCCATCCCGCAGCACCCGGAGTCCAACGACTCCAGATCCACTCCCATTTTTCTCAAGAGGGATTCCGCGGCTCCCATTTTCATTATAGCTTTGTGATGACAATGCCCATGCAAGAGGGCTTTCCGTGAGAGTTGTGGAGGCTGGTAAGTCGACGGTTGACGGTCCAGAAATTCGCTCAGAAGAAAAGTCTGGTTTCTCAACCGAGTGGCGCGCGCATCGCCAGGAAACAGATTGCGTAGTTCGTCGCGAAAGACGGAAGCGCAGCTCGGCTCGAGTACCACCAGCGGAATGCCGGCATCGAGGTGGTCGCCCAGAACTCTCAGAACACGTTGCAGATAGTTTTTCGCCTCGTCTAACATGCCGAAATCGTACAAAGGACGGCCACAACACAACTGTAATTGAGGAACACTTACCGTATAACCGGCAGCTCGAAGTACGGATAGAGCCGCACGGCTGGTCTCTGGGCGAAAATAGTTATTGAAGGTGTCGGGCCACAGAATGACTTCACGCTCATTTGAAGTTGTGTTCGGGAACGCCTGACCAGATGGATGTCGTCGCAAACCGTTCTCAAGCGGAAACTCTGAAACGCCACGCTTTCGGCACCACGCTTGAAACGAGCTTTCAGCCAACCTAGGTAACTGACGCTCGGGTGCAAGCCGCAGGACCATCTGTAGAGTCTGTTTGAACCCCGGCGCATTGGTTAAGAAATTAGCCAGTCGTGGAAACGTAGATCCCAATCGCGCCCAACGGTCAATCATGCCAAAAGCATAGGCGTACAGCGGACGGCGATGATCCTCATAGTAGTGCGCCAGAAATTCCGCTTTGTAGGTGGCAATGTCGACGTTGGTGGGACACTCCGATTTGCAAGCCTTGCACGAGAGGCAGAGGTCTAACGCGGATTTTACTTTTTCGTCCTTCCAGCCCCCCCGCAAAACTTCGCCCTGCAAGGCTTCAAAGAGCAGATGAGCACGCCCGCGTGTACTGTGCTCTTCTTCCAACGTAACCATGTAGCTTGGGCACATCGAGCCAGTTTCTTGCTTGCGGCACTCTCCAAGTCCGATACACCGCAGAGACGCGCTCGCAAATGAACCTCCGTCATCGGGATATTGGAAATGCGTGAGAGGTTGGAAGGGTTTGTAGTCAGCCCCGAGGCGCAAGTCCTCAGTAGGTTTACGGCTATCCACCAGTTTATTGGGATTCATTTTGTTGGTGGGATCCCAAATGCGCTTGAATTCCGCAAAAGCGATGATCAATTCGGGGCCAAACATTTTTGGCAGCAAGGCACCTCGAGATTGACCATCGCCGTGCTCACCCGAGAGTGAGCCTCCGAAACTCACTACCAAATCGGCAGCACGTTCCACGAACTCACCATAATTGCGAATGCCGGTTTCGCTCTCGAGGTCGAAATCAACGCGCATGTGGATACAACCCTGCCCAAAATGTCCATAAAATTGCGCCTCATATTTGTATTCATCGAGGAGCTTCCGAATCTCGCGAAGATAAGCCCCAAGTTTCTCCGGCGCTACGGCAGCATCGTCCCACCCCTCACGCTGCTGCGGCATGCCTGGCGCGGCAGCGGCGGAGCGAGCCCCCATCTCCCGTATCTTCCAGACCAACGGAGCTTCTTTTTCGGTGTAACGACGAATATTGGGTCGGTCTTCGGCTCGCTCCAACTCGTGAATCAACTGGCGGGCGAGGCGATCGACATCCGCAGGATCATCGGCGCCTAACTCAACCATCACAATGCCACGACCTTCGGGGAGTAACTCCAGATCGGGAGTTCCCTTGCGTCGAAGGCCGTCGACGATACTGCCCTCGTATCCTTCAAACCCAATGGGTTTGAACTTCAATATTTCGGGTACATGATCTGCAGCTTCAAACGCGTCTTTATATCCGAGGCCCACCAATGAACGGTATCGTGGACTATGAATCAGCCGGACCTTGGCCTCAAGGACGATCACGCAGGTACCTTCGCTTCCTACCAACGACTTCGCCACGTTGAAGCCATTCTCGGGCAACAGCTCGTCCAAGTTGTAGCCCGAAACCCGGCGAGGAATTATGGGGTAGCGGGCGCGTATAAAGTTGCCATATTGCTTCTGGATCCCTTGCAACTGCGCATAGATAGAACCGCGTCGTCCTCCATCACTAATAATGGAATCGAGGTCCGAATCTGCCATTGCATTGGCAACTACCATTTCCGTGCCGTCATAGAGCAGGATCCGCAACTCTTCAATGTTGTCGACAGTCTTCCCGGCCAATAGGGAATGCGTTCCGCAGGAATTATTCCCAATCATTCCTCCAATCGTGCAGCGATTGTGGGTGGAAGGATCGGGACCAAAAGTCAGGTTATGGGCCTCCGCTTTATTTCGAAGAGCGTCGAGCACAACACCAGGTTGAACTCGCGCGAACCTTAAATCAGTATTTACCTCGAGAATCTTGTTCATGTACTTGGAGAAGTCCAGGACGACGGCGACGTTGCAGCATTGTCCCGCGAGACTGGTGCCCGCACCGCGCGGCAACAGCGGAGCGCCGAATTTCCGGCACACCGCTACGGCGGCAATAACATCCTGATCGTCGCGGGGGATAACCAGCCCAATGGGAATGTGCCGGTAATTGGAGGCGTCGGTAGCGTAGAGCGCGCGGGCGCCGGGGTCAAAGCGCACTTCACCTTTCACGACGGCTTTCAAATCGTTCTCGAGTTCTGTGGCTCGCACGAAGACGTCGACTGGCTTTGCGTGCGAACTGAGAGGAAGTGGAACGAAGCTCATGACACATCCTTATGGCAAACCGCCTCCGTTGTAATACAACTTGTGCGCGGCCCGAAGCCATGGGGGTGCCAGCAGAAACGAAACTCGAGAATCATCTCGCAGCCCCTGACGCTGCAAGAACAGGCAGCGGCATTTTGGGATCCTTCAACAAGGCCACTAGAATCGCGGATATGGCTGCCGATGCAGACATAAATGCGAATCCCGCGACGTACTTGTGGGTCAGTTGAATCAGCGCTCCGATCAAGATGGGCGAAATTATTCCCGCTATTTGACCGCCAGTATTGATGAATCCGGAACTGTAACCCATCACATCGGAAGGAAG
>Ga0182024_10002297_pt1 | contig 47780 bp, 46 predicted proteins | sample P32metaG_FD_120480 | JGI IMG/M metagenome (GOLD analysis project Ga0182024, IMG submission 120480) | Permafrost microbial communities from Stordalen Mire, Sweden - P3-2 metaG (Illumina Assembly) | ecosystem: Environmental > Terrestrial > Soil > Wetlands > Permafrost | place: Sweden: Stordalen... | reverse complement strand
CCGGGAAGGCGAACTTGGCGGCGATGGCGTAGGGCACCCCGGGGACCATGGTGGCGAGGTTGCCTGACAGCATGGCCTTCATGCCTTTGCGGATCTTGATGTGACGGGCATACCAGTTGGCCGCCGTCCCCGAGTCAGAGGAGAGGATGGCGTTGTCGGGCAGATGCCGAGACAGCGACGAGAACAACCCCTGAGGCCGGATGCGACCGTGCAGGTCCGTAGGCTGGCCACGCTCGTCCATGAGCTGCCACCACTCGATCACCCCCTTTTCGATCTCCTCCTGCCACGAGCGGTCCTCTTTGCGGTGCAGCAGCGGTAGCAGTTCGGCCAGGGTGTCTTTCGAGTCTCCCACCAGGGCCAGATCCATGGCGTAGCGGATCGACAGGTTCCGCGCCGCCAGGTCGATCTGGACGGCCTTGGCCTGACCCGGGGGCGGAAGGAACTCTGAGTAGGGGAAGCTCGTTCCGACCATGAGCAGGGTGTCGGCGCCTTGCATCATGTCCCAGGAGGGCTTAGTGCCAAGCAGCCCGATAGAGCCGGTGCAATAGGGGACGTCGTCGGGGATCGCCGCTTTGCCGAGGAGCGCCTTCGCTACCCCCGCTCCCAGGGCATCGGCCACGGCCAGGACCTCGTCGGTGGCGTGCAACGCACCCTGGCCGACCAGGATGGCGACCTTTTGGCCGGCGTTCAAGATGTCCGCCGCCGTCCGCAGCTGCTCGGTCGAGGGGATCTGTCGTGGCGGCCACCACCCCACCCCGGAGTGCACGGTGTGGGTCTTGAGTGGTTGTTCGGGCACGGCGTCCATGTCCTGGATGTCGGCCGGCACGATCACGCAGGTGACCGTGCGCTCGGCCTGGGCGATACGCATAGCGCGATCGATCATGTGACGGATCGTCGAAGGCTCAGTGACCTGCTGGACGTAGGCGGAGGCCACGTCGGAATACAGCTGGAGGAGGTTGACCTCCTGCTGGAAGTCGCCCCCCATGGCTCGGGCGAAGGTTTGGCCCACGATGGCCACCACCGGCCGGTGGTCCAGCTTGGCGTCGTAGAGGCCGTTCAACAGGTGGATCGCCCCCGGTCCCGAGGTGGCCAGGCAGACCCCCACGTCACCGGTGAACTTGGCGTGGCCGCAGGCCATGAACGAGGCCATCTCCTCGTGACGGGTCTGGATGAACCGCAGCTGGTCCTCATGTCGGCGCAAAGCGCCGAGGATCCCGTTGATCCCGTCCCCGGGAAAGCCATAGATCGTGTCCACCCCCCATTCGATGAGACGCTCGCACAGATAGTCCCCTGCAGTTTTTCCCATGAATGTTCCTCCTCGCTCGCACACGTTGTGTCTATTCCCTATCCAGCGAAAACAGATTCCGGGCCGTCCGGGGACGTGGGGTGGACACCACCGACTGACGTCCTGTCGGCTGCGCCACCTGGGCAGTCATATCGTAGAGCGATATACTCTTGTTACGAGGCAATGTGCCAATAAGGAACGAGTAGGAAGAGGTGAGCGCACATGGTGGCTGTAGAGGTCCTAACCGCTGTCCTAGTGCTGGCCCTGGCGATCGTGACGACGGCGGTGTTTTATGTCGGACTGCTGGGAGCCGTGGGCCTGATCCGCTACGTCCAATGCGATCATTGCGGGCACCTGGGCCTGACCTCCGCATCTGAGCCACTGCGGTCATGCCTCCACTGTCGCCACGGCCAACTGTTTCACCCACACTTCGCCCTGCACCATGCTCGGGCCGAACACGGCTCGGATCGACTGGGGCCTGCTGGGGGTCGCTGAGACAGTTCTTGGAAATATTCAGTCACCGGACAGCACATTTTTGAGCACGGCGGCATGGGAGCGCTTTAGTGTTTTGGTAGCAGTGAGCAGCACCGTGTCAGCTGTGGCCGCCTGCACGCGCAGTTCCTCCAGTGCCTCTCGAGCGGGAGGCACTGTGAGTTCGTGGCGATAACGACGGGCGAATTCCGCGAAGCGGGCCTCCACGTGTCCATACCACGTACGGAGCTGTGAGCTTGGGGCCACGTCCTTCGCCCACTTCTCGAACGGCGCGTCGGACCGGGCCAGCCCTCGGGGCCAGAGGCGGTCGACCAGAACACGTCGGTCTGGGTCCTTTCCGACCTCGTCATAGACGCGAGCGATGCCGACCTTCACTGGTTGGTCCTGCTTCGACCCCGGCGCTGCGGAAGGCGCCCCGGGGAAGCCGTGTGTCCGCTGGACTGGGGCAAGGCCTTCCCATGCCCCAGGGAGTTGTGGAGCAAGTCGTGCAAGCTCTTCGAGGTGAAGGGCCGACAGTGCTTCCAGGCGTTTGGCACCATCGGCGGTGAGATGCAGCCGGACCACGCGATGGTCTTCTTCGTCTCGGGTTCGGCTGACAAGACCGGCGGCGTCGGCACGGTCGATGAGGCCGACTGCGCTGTGATGGAGAAGAAGCAGATAGTCGGCCACCTCTCCGATGGTCGGGCCTCGACGATCGCCGTGCCCCCGAATGGCCAGCAGGAGCTGGTGCTGGGCGGGCGTAAGCCCGGCGGCACGCGCCTGGCTCTCACTCCATCGTTCGAAATGGCGGAGTCCGGTGCGGAGGGCGAGCAGCCGGGCATAGACCTCATCCGAGAGGGTCACTCACGCCACGATATCATCTCGTCACGATGGAATTTTCTCAACGTGACCTCCTGCGCCCAGTAGCAAGCTCCCCACTTGGGTTCCGTCGCTTCACCAGTGTCGAGCAGTCGTGACCGAATCGGCACCGGGGCCTGACAATCACCCGAGCGAGAAACACAGCACCGGGACCCACATCGAAGCGGTCGATCGCACTGAAGTGTCAGACGTCGCTCCAGCTGCGGCTGATCCCCGATCACCGGACTCGGACCATCGATCTCACCACAGCCCTGAGCAGGCGCTCGGGGACTTCACCACCACGCCGGCGCTTCTGCTCCTCGTCCCCTTGGCACTTGGCATCGGTGCTCTTGGCGCTGGGATCTCGCTGGCGTTGCTCGACATGATCGGCTTCTTCACCAACCTCTTCTACTACCAGCGGATCAGCGTCCACCTCGTCTCGCCCAACGCCAACACCCTGGGCGCTCTTGCCCTCGTTATACCGGTCGGCGGGGGCCTCATCGTCGGGCTCATGGCTCGTTTCGGCTCCGAGCAGATCCGCGGCCATGGCATACCCGAGGCCATGGAACGGATCCTCATCAACGGCAGCAACGTCCAACCGCGCCTGGCCATCTTGAAACCCATCTCCAGTGCCATCAGCATCGGGACCGGCGGCCCCTTCGGCGCCGAAGGGCCGATCATTCTCACCGGCGGGGCGGTCGGATCGATCGTGGGCCAGCTATTCCATCTCACCGCCGCCCAGCGACGGAGTCTGCTGGTGGCCGGCGCCGCGGCCGGGATGAGCGCCGTGTTCGGGACTCCGGTGGCGGCCACGTTATTCGGGGTCGAGCTACTGGCGTTCGAGTTCAGACCCCGCTCGATGGTGCTCATCGGCTTGGCCGCGGCGACGGCCGACGGCCTGCGAATGGTCATGGCCAGCGCCGGGCTCGTCACCCCCCAGCCGATCTTCCCCGTCCCCGGCCATTCGCCGCTCGGGGGCGTGGTCCTGCTCGGAGCGGCGGCCGTGGGTATCGCGACGGGGTTGGCCGCGTGGCTCATGACCCAAGCCGTCTACCGGTTCGAAGACCTCTTCACAAAGCTGACCCGGCACCTGCACTGGATGTGGTGGCCGATGATCGGCGGACTCATCATCGGTGTCGGTGGGCTTATCGAGCCTCGTGCCCTCGGCGTCGGTTACAACACCATCCACGCCGAGCTGCTCGGCCAGCTCGGTGTCAGTGCGCTCATGCTCTTGTTCGTCGTGAAGCTCGTCATCTGGTCTGGCGGGCTCGGCGGAGGGACGAGTGGCGGCATCCTGGCCCCGATCCTCATGATGGGCGCCGCCCTCGGCGGCGTCCTCGGTCACATCCTGCCCGGGGCGACGCCCGGTGTATGGGCACTCATCGGCCTGGCTGGGGCGCTCGGCGGCGTTACCCGGTCCCCGTTTACCGCCATCATCTTCGCCTTCGAGCTCACCCACGATGCCAACAGCCTGTTGGCCCTTTTGGTGGTGGCCACGGTGGCCCACCTGGTCAGCGTTCTGGTCCTCAAACGGTCGATCCTGACCGAGAAGGTGGCCCGCCGGGGCTTCCACGTCATGCGCGAGTATTCCGTTGATCCGCTCGAAGCGACGTTCGTGCGCGAGGTCATGGACACCGACGTCTACACCGTCGAACCATCGCGCAAGCTCGCCGAGATCTACCAGGCCCTGCCGGAAGGCTCGCCCGAGCGACGACAGCGCCTCTATCCCGTGCTCGACGGCGACGGCTGGCTGGTCGGGGTCCTTCCGTGGTCGGTGGTGCTCGGTGCCAAGGACCGCTCCGATCAGGAGGCTCGTGACGCGATGATCCCCCCGGTGGCCATCGCCCACCCAGAAGAGATTCTGCGCTCGGTGGCCGACCGGATGGCCGCTCTTGGCGTCGGTGTCATCCCCGTCGTCGACCGGGCCGACACGGGACGTCTCGACGGCCTCATCAGCCAGTTCGATCTCCTTACCGCCCGCCAGAAGCTTCTCGAAGAGGAGCGCCATGCCGAGCGGGTGTTGACCCTTCGTCGGGTCGCGTCCTCAGGCGTCAGAGCCACGGGAACGGCGACCGAACCCGATGAGCCCGCTCATGACTGAACCGACCGCCGCCCACGGCTGGGGCGATGTACGTCGGGGCCGTATTCAACGGTTGGCCCGGTACGCTCGGTTCGTGGAGCGCACCATCACCGGCTACCACCAAGACGAGGCGGGTGACTGGGTCGCGCAGCTTTCCTGCGGCCACAACCAGCACATTCGCCACCAACCACCTTTCCAGCTCCGAGCCTGGGTGCTCGAGCCCGATGGACGCGCCGGAAGGCTCGGGTCGCCGATCGACTGTGCGCTCTGTGACCGAGCGGAACTGCCCGACGGCCTTCGGCTCGTCCGCTCAAGCCCCGAATGGAACGCCCAGAGCGTACCGGCGGCCCTTCTCCGAGCTCACCGTCTGGCAAGTGGCATGTGGGGACGGATCGCCGTACACGAAGGGCAGCTCAGATTTGTGGCCTCGACCGAACCAGCGCTCGACATCGTGTGCGGACCAGGAACCAGCCAGGCCATTCCCCCCGATGTCGAGCACAAGGTGGAACTGCGCGGGACGGTCCGCTTCACCATCGACTTTCTCGCTATCGATGAGAGCCGTCGGACGGAGGCGACTCACGAGGCTGTACGGGATGCATTGCAATCGCGTGTGCCCGACGAGGGTGGCGATCCGGCCTGCTGGGCCGGACTGCTCTGCCCCGAATGCGGCGCGGTACTTGACGGAGGTCCCCATCGCCTGGACTGCCCGGCAGCCGAACCGGGGATTCGGTGATCTGTCTCTGAGCCGATCCGGCCAGATCGATCTGACGGCGGACCTGCACGGCGGGACGGCATCGGAATCACGGCCGCTATGCGGGTAATCCGAGGAGCTGGTTGTGGTGAACGACCCACCGCCCGAACCGGCGCCGGGCCACCTTCTGTGGCCTTACCTTTTCTCGGACATGTCCCGGCCACTGATCAGATGCCCGGAATTCGACCGGTTGACCTCAACCACAAACTTCGTTTGCGGACCTTCCGTACGGCCTCGAGCGCGTTTCCGGCCCGGCTTGCGGGTCGCCCCAAATGTGCATGCAACTATCGCGAGCACCGAGGCCGCGTGACCAGCTTGTGGTGACCAGTCAACGATCCTCATGCGGGAACGGTCAGGGTGACCGTTGTGTTGTGGACCAATGAATACCGCAGGGGGCCCCGTCGCTGGCCACACCTTGGGTTATGTCAGTGAGCCTGCCCGGAACGTACGGTTTGGTCGACCGGCAGTTTGAGAAGGGCATTCTCGACCACTTCGCTCAACGCGGGGTGAATCCAGTATTGGCCCCGGGCGAGATCGGCTACCCGTTGCCCGTGGGAAACCGCTTCGATCAGTGGGGTGATGAGCAACGAGGCTTGGTAGCCGAGGATGTGCGCCCCCAGGAGCGTGCCCGTTTCGGGGTCGGCGTAGAGCTTGCAGAAACCGCCGTGGTCCTGAATGGCCCACCCATACGCGGTGTCACTGTACTCATGGGCGGCTTCTACGAACCGTCCATCTTCGAGGTCCTGGGATCGGGCGCCGACCGAGGCGATCTGCGGATTGGTGAAGACGGCCGAGGGCACCCAGTCGTGTGGAAGGGCACGGAGATCGTCAGGGTGAGCCAGGTTGTGGGCGACAGTTCGGGCTTCGGCATTCGCCACGTGCTTGAGCTCGAACGGCGAGCTGCAGTCACCAAGCGCCCAGACACCCGGTGCCGCCCGCCCGAAGTTGTCGACGACAACGTGCCCGTTGTCGCCAAGGGTCACCCCGGCGACGTCCAGACCGAGGTCGTCGGTGTTGGGTCGCCGTCCCGTTGCGACGAGTAGCAATTCCCCGGCAACTCGCGTGCCGTCTTCGAGGACGACCACCACGTCGTCCTCGTCCGTCCGGACGTCGGTCACCGTGGCGTCGAGATGCACGTTCCACCGTTTGGCGTTCTGGTCGGTGAACCGCTTCGAGATTTCGGCATCGAGCGCCTCCATCAAGGTGGCGGCCCTTTCCACGATGTGGATATCGACTCCGAAGCTGGAAAAGACGTGTGCCCACTCGACGGCGACGTAGCCGCCGCCGAGAATGACCATGCTGGCCGGCAGGGCGTCAAGACGCAAAATGGTGTCCGAGGTGTGAAATTCGATCCCCGCGTTCTTCACCACCGGTGGGATTGCTGGGCGACCGCCTGTGGCGATCACGATCTGCTCCGCCTCGATGCGAGTGTCGTCGTTTATCACCAGTTCATGCGGACCGGTGAACCTTGCCCGGCCGTCGAGAACGGTGCAGTTCGTCGACTCCGTACGCTCCCTGCGCCCGGCGTGAGAGGACTCGTCGACTCGAGTGATGATCCGGTCCCGGATTGCTGGCCAGTCGACCCGCTCGAGCGTTGCGGCCAGGCCGAACTGCGACGCGCCACTGACCTGCATCGCCAGGTCCGCCGTGTAGACGAACATCTTTGTCGGGATGCAGCCCCGATTGATACAAGTCCCTCCGAAAGCACCTGACTCGATAAGGACAACCTTGCCCCCAACGCCGACGTCATCTGGAACCACTACCTTGCCGGAACCGGAGCCGATGACGGCTAGGGCGTATTGTTCCACTACTGGAGCCTACGGCCCAGCCGAGCCGGACCTCAGTCACTCATCCCCGGCCCGAAAGGGAGGTGACTGGTCCTGACCCGTCAGCGACCTCGAGGCTGCGTTTTGGTGCAGCGGCTCCGCACGGGCGATGAAGAAGACGAGTGACGCTGATGATCGCGCGTCCCCTTGAGACGGTTAGCACGACACCCGACGCACGCCCGGCTAGGTTCCGACCATGACCCAGAACGGTTTCGTGGGAGACGTACGTCGTCGGGCCGGTTGGTTGCCGGCCAGCCAGGATGCCCTGGAAGAATGGCTTCTCGGCCACCGTCAACGGGTCGAGGCCAAGGGCCAGGACATCGAACTCCACCCTGCGGTGGTGGACTTCCAACGCCTAATTGCCTCCGATCCGGTGGTCGGCATGTACGTGAGCCGGATGATCGCTCAAGTGCCCGAGACCCGCTCGTACAGCAAGCGGTACCTGGAATTCCCAGACCAGATGCTCCGTCTGATCAACGAGGTCCTGACGATGGCACCCGAGTTCGGCGACGAGAACGTGACCCTGCCGCTCGGCGCCATCCTCGACTGGACCATGGGCACCCCGGCCGGCTTTGCGGCGTTCCGGGACCCAAAGGTCAATGCAGCCCTGAAGAAGATCCTCACGGCGTGGTGCGACTACCTAGACAGTCCCGACTCGTTGTACGTGCTCAACGACTCACCCTCAGGCTGGACCAGCGATGCGGCGCGACAGGCGATCGGCATCGAGCAGTACGAACACGACCCAGCAGATCCGCACTGGGGCTTCACGTCGTGGAACGACTTCTTTACCCGCCGGTTCCGCGACGGCGAGCGACCCGTCGCCGCACCCGAAGACAACGACGTCATCGTGGCTGCCTGCGAATCCACCCCGTTCAGCATCCGCACCGACGTGAAGCGCCGAGATGAGTTCTGGCTCAAGACACAGCCTTACTCGCTGGAGGAGATGCTTGCCAACGATGTGGCGGTCGAGGAGTTCGTCGGCGGCACCGTCTACCAGGCGTTCCTATCCGCCACCAACTACCACCGGTGGCACAGTCCGGTGACGGGAACCATCGTGCGGGCGTTCACCGTCGAGGGCACCTACTATTCCGAGGCCGACTCGCTGGGTTCAGACGCGGTAGAACCGACCCACTCCCAGGGCTACCTTGCCCACGTGGCCGCCCGGGCGGTCTTCCTCATCCGGGCCGACAATCCCGCCATCGGCCTGGTCGGTTTCGTGCCGGTCGGCATGTCAGAGGTCAGCTCCTGTCTCATCCACCCGAGCATCGAACCCGGACGCCATGTCGCCAAGGGCGACGAGCTCGGGCACTTCCAGTTCGGAGGCTCCACCCACTGCCTCGTCTTTAGACCAGGAGTGATCGGCGACTTCGCCATGGCAGCGATCCCCCAACCCCACGACCCCGATGCCCCGATCGTGCTCGTCCGATCGCGACTGGCGACCGTCGCTCCGAAAGCTCCCCGCGCCGTCTGACCCATCCTCCCGGCTGGCGAGTTTCCCGAATGTGGATCCATCACCGGTCACTTGCATCGATCCCGGAGAACTCTTTTTGCCGCTAGTCTCAGTAGGCATCGGGAGCTCGCACCAAGCGGGCTGAGAGGACGGCCAGGGCCGTCGACCGACTGAACCTGACCGGGTAATGCCGGCGTAGGGAGCGTCCGTATGACTGCTGCAGGCCTTCGTTCCACCTCCTCCGGTGGGTCCGATTCTTCGCCGGTGCCAACTGGCCCCATCGCCGGCAGTCGCAAAACCTATCTAGTGGGATCCCGGCCGGATCTGCGGGTGCCGATGCGGGAGGTGCCGCTGTCGACGGGGGACGCGGTGGTCCTCTACGACACGAGCGGCCCGTACACCGACTCCGACTACCAAGCTGATGTCCGTCGTGGGCTGCCGGCGTTGCGCGACGGGTGGATCGTCGAGCGAGGTGATACCGAGGACTATGTGGGCCGGTCCGACCGGCCCGAAGACAACGGGCGCACACGGGCTGGCGGGCGCAATCTCGACGAGGTCTTCGCTGGCTCGACCCGACGTACCCGGCGCGCGGTCGCGGGCCGGGTCGTCACCCAGCTGGCCTATACCCGCCGGGGGGAGATCACTCCGGAGATGGAGTTCGTCGCCTTGCGAGAAGGCGTCGCCCCCGAACTGGTCCGCCACGAGGTGGCGGCGGGGCGGGGGGTGATCCCATTGAACTGCAACCACCCCGAGGCTGAGCCGACGGTGATCGGTCGGCGTTTCTTGGTCAAGATCAACGCCAACATCGGCAACTCTGCCGTGGCGTCCTCGATCGAAGACGAGGTCGAGAAGATGACCTGGGCCACCCGCTGGGGCGCGGACACCGTGATGGACTTGTCGACTGGGCGAAACATCCACACGACCCGTGAGTGGATTACCCGCAACAGCGCGGTGCCCGTCGGGACAGTGCCGATCTACCAGGCGCTGGAGAAGGTCAACGGGAAGTCCGAGGATCTGACCTGGGAGATCTACCGCGACACACTCATCGAGCAGTTCGAGCAAGGCGTGGACTACATCACCGTGCACGCCGGAGTACTACTGCGCTACGTGCCGCTGACCGCCACCCGCAAGACCGGAATCGTCAGCCGGGGTGGGTCGATCATGGCGGCGTGGTGCCTGGCCCATCACGAGGAGAATTTCCTCTATTCGCACTTTCGTGAGATGTGCGAGCTGATGGCGCAGTACGACGTGACCTTCTCGCTCGGTGACGGGCTGCGGCCGGGCTGCATCGCGGACGCCAACGACGAGGCGCAGTTCTCTGAACTGCGCACCCTAGGCGAACTGACGAAGGTCGCCTGGGAACACGACGTACAGGTCATGGTGGAGGGTCCTGGCCACGTCCCCATGCACAAGATCAAGGAGAACATGGACCTCCAGCGCGAGCTATGCCACGAAGCGCCATTTTACACTCTCGGCCCGCTCACGACCGATATCGCACCGGGCTACGACCACATCACCAGCGCCATCGGTGCGGCGATGATCGCCTGGTACGGCACCGCGATGCTTTGCTATGTCACGCCAAAGGAACACTTGGGTCTGCCGGACCGCGACGACGTCAAAGACGGCGTCATCGCCTACAAGATCGCCGCGCACGCGGCCGACCTCGCCAAGGGACATCCGGGCGCGCAGGCTTGGGATGACGCCTTGAGTGACGCTCGCTTCGAGTTCCGGTGGGAGGATCAGTTCAACCTCTCGCTGGATCCGACGACGGCCCGTGACTACCACGATGAGACACTGCCGGCCGGTGCCGCCAAGACGGCCCACTTCTGCTCGATGTGTGGCCCTCATTTCTGCTCCATGCGGATCAGCCAGGACGTCCGCAAGTACGCCGCCGAGCACGGTGTCGAGGACGCCGACGCTCTCGAGCTGGGCATGCGGCAGAAATCAGCGGAGTTCTTGCACCAGGGCGCCCGGGTCTACCTTCCCGTCGTCAAGCGTGAACACCCGGTCGCCCCGAACGGACCGGTGGGGGCGAGGCATTCAGTCGTCGCGACATCAGCTCCGGATCCGGGGGGATCCTCGAATCAGCCCCCTGGATCACCCGGGTCAGTCGACGCTGACTCCTCGGGGATCGCCTCCCGCAACGCGGGTCCCGCTTCACTTTTCTTTACAAACTGAAGCCGTCGTCCAAGCCATAATCAAGATCGGGCTCGTCGGTCCAGAGGGATGCCCGTGACGGGACCGGCGATCCAGCGACGCTGCGGTCCTCATCTGGCTCTCGGTTAGCGTTACGAAGGTTCTCCCACCGCGTGGCCAGCGATGCCCGATCGGATCCGCCTTCACGCGTGTCACCCGCGGTGAGGAACCCGGCTGCGCCAACGATGGCAACGGTCGCGTCCCAGTGGGCATGCTGCTCGGGATCGGCAGGTTCGGGGCCAAGGGCGGCTGAGCCGGCGATGTTCCAACGGGTGCGATACGCCTCGATGGCTCCCGCCGCGCTCTGCCATCGTTCGACGTGACCGACGCGTTCGGGGAGGAGGCCGAGAAGGCCCATGACGTGCTCGGGTTGGGTGTAGCTGGCGGCCTGGCCGAGCCGGTACTCGTAGCGCCGGACATCTGTCTCCAGTCTGGACCAGGCCGTGATCTCGCCTCGGTGGGACGCCACCCACTCGTCGCGACAGCGTTGCTCGGCGACGAGGACTGACACGTCGGCCTCCGCACTCCTCGTGTCCCGGCCAGCGACACGGGCGCTGTGCGCCTTGTCGGAGGCGGCGGCGAGGGCGTCGGTGACGTCTGGCGGCGCTTGGTCGCTGAGCCACTGAGCCATCGTGGCGTGGTGGCGGTAGGTGGCGTCGAGGTCGGCGGGTGAGGGAGCCGACCACTGCGGGAGATGGTCCTGGGCCATGGTCTGTTCCCGGGACTGTGCGAGAGCGCTTACGAGGGACTTTAGGGCATCTCGCTGGGCGGTGTCGTCGGCGTGGTGACCGATCTCCCATCTGGGATTCTCAGGGGAGGCGACGTACAGGTTGTTGGACAGCCGTCCCCGCGACAGTTGGGTGTAGCCGGCCTCCTGGAAGAGACTGTCGCCCCCGAGGCCGAAGGTGTGGTCGACGGTGATCCCCTGAGAGCGGAACACCGTGAGGGCATAGCCCAGGCTCGTCGAATTCTCGACGTAGCTTCGGGGGAGAACAGCACGCCGACCGTCGTTGAGCTCGACCAAGAGAGCCGAGGCCGCCTCGGCTTGGACCTTCGTCTCTCGCAGGCCGGCAACGTCACCCTGGGCCTGGGGAGCGTCACCCTCCCTGGTCGGAGCGTTGCCAGCCAGGTCGACGCCACCGACGACGGTGCCGAAGGTGCCAGTGATGATTAAGAGGTGCTTGGTCGTGGATCCACCCCATGCGGAAAGGATCTCGCTACCTTCAGGCACACTCGGGTCGTTGGTCTGACTTCGAAGCCGCGTGACGCCCAGCTGTCTTGGGAACGGCGTCGTCGACCGGGACCCGAGAACAGACACGGCACGCCCCGTTCCGGAGGGGTAACGGATCGTCCTGTAGGAGCAGGCCGATCAGCACCGTTGCTCCGTCCCGGGACGTGCGTGCCACCCCTTGACCATTAGGAAGGAAGGGATGGCATGACCATCGTAGAAGCTACGCGTTCTGTCACGGGTGGAGTCGACACCCACCTGGATATCCACGTGGCGGCGGCCCTCGATCCGCTTGGTGGGCTCCTTGGCGTGGAGTCGTTTGCCACGACCCCGACCGGCTACCGGAAGCTGCTCGGTTGGATGGGCGCCTTCGGACCCGTCGTCCTGGTCGGGGTGGAGGGCACCGGCGCCTACGGCGCCGGGCTCACCCGGTATCTGCGCCGGCACGGCATCGACGTGGTGGAGGTCGACCGTCAGAACCGCCAAGCCCGGCGGGCCCGGGGCAAGTCCGACACCGCCGATGCCATCGAGGCGGCCCGGGCCGCGCAGTCCGGTCGGGCCAGCGGAGCAGCCAAGACCAGGGACGGAAACGTCGAAGCGATCAGGGCCTTGGTGGTAACCAAACGCTCCGCTCGTGACGTGCGCATCAAGACCCTCAACCAGATTCGGCACCTCAGCTTCACCAGTCCCGACGACCTGCGGGAACGACTGAAGGACGTGTCGGCGAAGATGCTGGCGGCCGAGGCGTCCGCCCTGCGGCCCCGGACCGGGTCCGATCCGGTCGTCTTCGCTACTAAATTGGCCATCCAGACACTCGGACGGCGGCTCCTCGACCTCGAGGACGAGACGGCCCGCATCGACGCCGTCCTCAGCGAGCTCGTCACGGCCACGGCTCCGTCATTGCTGGCGCTTCATGGCGTGGGAATCGACACGGCCTCGGCCCTGCTCGTCGCCGCCGGAGACAACCCCGAGAGGCTGCGCTCAGAGGCGGCGTGGGCGCATATGTGCGGGGTGGCTCCCATCGAGGCCTCCTCGGGAAAGGTCACCCGTTACCGGCTCAACCGCGGCGGCGACCGTCACGCCAACAGTGCGCTGTGGCGCATTGTCATGGTCCGCATGGTCAGTGATCCGCGCACGCGTGACTACGTCGAGCGCCGCACCAAGGAGGGTCGTTCCAAGCGCGAGATCATCCGGATCCTGAAACGCTATGTCGCCCGCGAGGTCTATCCCTACCTGCCTCGCGCGTAGGTCACTGGAGCGGCGGGCCTGGCCCCATAAGTGCCTGACGCCTTCGGGCTGTCTTTGAAACGATTTGCCGGCCCGCCGCTCCAGCTACACACGATCTCGTGGAGCTTGGCCTAATAGAAGCCTGCCCCTCACACACGAGCGGCCCATCACTGGTCTGCCAGCAACCACGACAACTTGCCCCTTGACATCGATAGAAGCATCGTTTCGCACCTGGAGTCTGACGGAGCGACTGGGGTTGTCCGCTTCTGCCACCCGCTGGTTCTTCTCGAAAAGCACCCGGTCGCCGACGCTGAAGGCCTTGGTGCCGAGAGTGATCTCTTGGCCGAGCTCACCGCCGGCGTGGCGCCGAGCTCGGACCATGTCGTTCAGGGCGACCACGTCGGCCCGGCGGAGGGCCAGGATGGCGGTGGTGTGGTCGTGGTGGGCGGCCCACCAGTCCTCGACGAGTCGGTGCCGGGCCTCGTCGATGGTGCCGGAGATCGTGACCCGTCCGTGCTCGGTGTAGGCGTGGACGGCCCGTTCGGCGTTCCCGTCCCTGAGAGCGACGAGGGCGTCGCGTTCCCACTGCTGGTCGGAGCCGGCCTGGCGGCGGTTGGCGGTGAGGGTGACGACGTGGGATCCGAGTTCGTGCGACAGCGACCGCAGGGCCCCGCCAGCGTCGATGGACGACAGCTGGCGGTTGTCGCCGGTGAGAACCAGTTTCGCCCCGGCCCCGTCGACGTGGGAGCGGAGCCGGTCGAGGGGCCGGCTGCCCACGAGCGACGCCTCATCGACCACGATGACGTGGCGGGAGGTGAGTCCGCCTCCTTCTCTCAGGTCGGCCAGGAGCTGGGTGAGGGACGAGCTCGGGATTCCCGTACCGGTCTCGAGGTCGGCGGCCGTCCGGGCCGCTACGGCAGTGCCGATGACCTTGTAGCCCGCCTCCTCCCAGCCGGCCCGGGCGGCACCGAGCATGGTCGACTTCCCCGTTCCGGCCTGGCCGATCACCAGGTCGTAGCCGTTGCCCGAGGTGAGAAGAGTCCGCACGCCGTTGGCCTGTTCGGGATCGAGCTGCGCATAGGACTCGAGGACCTTTTCGACGGTGCCGGGGGCGACCCGGGCGGTACCCTCGCCCACTCGAGCGGTCGCCGAACCGATGATGCGCTGCTCCGCGGCCAGGAGCTCGGTAGTGGTGTAGCGCCGATCGCCGGTCGTGGCGGGGACGATGTGGCCGCTTCTCGTCCGAATGCTGTCCGTCGGGGCATCGAGGTCAGCCAGGACCCGGACGACGCTGTCACGGTCGAGCAGTTCGGAGGTGAGAACCAGCGCCTGATCGGGGGTGACGTCGAAGGCCCTGGCCACGGCGCTGATCGCTTCCCGGCGAGTAAAGGTCGACCCCAGCAGGGTGACGGGGATGGCCCGGGCGTCGGGAGCCAGGTGGTCGTCGATCTCCCAGTCGTCGAGAGACACGCCTTTCTCTCCGGCCAGGACCCGGAGGACGGCCTCGGTGTCCTCAGGTCCGGGCGGGATCGCTGTCTCTTGGCCGAGGGCGGCGGTGATGTCGTCCACGCCAGCCGGACGAGTGCCCCCGGCGGCGTCGGCAAGCTCGATACCGGCCAACTGCTCCCACCAGCCTTGGCGCAACAGGCCTGTCGGTGCCGTACCGGCTGGTTTGCGTTGTCGGGTGGCCAGAGCCGAGGTCTCGGCCGCTCTGGCCGAGGTACTGCCTCGTTCAGCCATGACCGCTTCGATGTCCACCCTGCGCTTGGAGAAGGCCCGGAGGATCGCCTGGGGGACGTCGCGCACCTCGCTCAGGCCGTTGCGCCGGACGTGCCAGGAGAGGCCGAGAGGTCGCAGCTCGGCCCGCAGGGCGGAGCGGTAGAGGGTGCCGGCGGTCATCTTCCAGGCGTAGAGATGACGGCCGTCGGGGGCTGACCACCGGCCGTCGGAGCCCTGGACCAGGTTCGGCACGACGACGTGGGTGTGGAGCTGGGGATCGCCGGCCCGGCTGGTGCGGTGCCGGAAGGCGGCAGCGATGAAGCCGTTGGCCTCGCTGAGTCGGCTGCCCCCGGCGCCTCGGCGGGCGTAGCAAGCCTCGGTGGACAGGTGGTCGAGGACGCTCTCCACAGCCCGGTCATGGGCGACCGAGATGGCATCACGGACCTCGTCGGCCCCGAAGGCCCACAGCAGCGAGGCGCTCTTTGGGGCCGAAAACGTGAGGTCGTAGCCAGGGCGTCGCTCTTTGGACAGCCGGGCTCCCAGCTCCTCCCCCGAGGCCGACCTCCCAGCCAGCAGGTTCCGCAGGGCCACGGCGTCGACTTCGCCGACCAGCCCCAGCCCTTGGGTCGCCGCTCCGATCCATTGCCCCGGGGCTTCGCCCCGACCGAGGTAGTAGTCATCGACGTTGTTAGCGACCTTGTCGAGGTAGTACTCGGCTCCGCCGGTGGTGCCGAGTCGCCCTATGGACAACATCGATGCGCCCCGTGGCGGAGTCTCGGGGAACGGTCCATAACCGAATCGTCCGGATCGGCATCACCCCGAACGTCACCTCAGCCCGACGGAGCCGTCTACCTGGATGAACGTGCCCCCGGACGCGGCCGGATTTCCGCCCGGAGGGCGGCGCACTCGCGGAGTGCACGGGTGTGTCTTTTTCGGTCCAGGGCTGGCGCAGCCGATGGGTTGTCATGACGAAGGCCCCTTCCTCGATGGAAGGGGCCTTCGTGGGGATACTGACGACGCAAGCGCACGACGTGGCTTTTGGATTACCCGGTCAAGCGGGTGCAGCCTTGTCGACGGACTCGTGGGCACCGTTGTGGCGCTGGACCCTTTGAACCTCGGCCGTGGCAAACCGGAGGCTGGCCCCGATGTCGTCGGCCAGGATCTCCACCTTGGTCCGGCGGTCACCGCCTTCGGTCTCCCAGCTGTGCTGCTCCAGGCGACCGGTGACCACGACCCGCGCCCCCTTGGTGAGGCTGAGGGCCACGTTCTCGGCCAGCTCCCGCCAGCAGGAGACGTCGAAGAAGGCGGTGGCCTCCTCCCACTCCTGAGTGTCCCGGTTCTGCCAGCGGCGGGTGACGGCCAGAGACAGTGAGCTGTGGGCCTGACCATCGCGCGTATAGCGGATTTCCGGGTCCCGGGTGAGGTTGCCGGCCACGGTGACGGTGCTCATGGTTGTCATGGTTCTCTCTCCTTTTTGATTGATGACCGGCGGGGCACTTCTCGCCCCGCCTGGTGCGTCATCAATCGCTGAAAGCCGATTGCCCCCGCCGGCGCCGGCAGTCAGGGGAGCGAGCGCAGCGAGAGCGAGAAGCGAAGGCCGGATGGTGAGGCGAGGCACGAGCCGACCTGCAGGGTCACCTTCCGTGCCGGCGCCTCGCAGCGTCGACCTTGAAGGCCGGGGACGGTGTGACACGACCAGCCCGAGGGGAAGGGGACGGCAGAGCTCAGCGCCGAGTGCGCTCGCCCACGCCGAGCGCCGACTGGCGGCGGTGTGGCCGGCTGGGTGACGTTCGACCCCTCTCGGGTGACAACTCCTGGATCCAGGGTGACGGGCGAGATGACGTTCCCGACTCCAAGGTGACGTCCCGGTCGGCCAGAGACACCGCCGGAGTCCGTGGGAGAGGTGACGCTCGAGGTGACGCGCGTTCGGACGATGAGCAGTGATCAGGGCGCTTCGTCCTGGTACCGAACGAAGGAGGCCCAATGCTTACGGAGACCACCGCTGTCAGCTATTCCCGAACGTCGTCGACATGGACATGACGGCCATGGACCAGTCGGGGCTGGCCGACGCCGATCTGATCTCGGTCCCCGAAGCGGCCCGCCACATCGGCCTGCACGTCGACACGCTCTACCGCCTTTGTCGAACAGGCCGATTCCCGCCGGCTTTCCAGATCGGTGCTCGATGGAAAGTCTCGGTCCCTCGATTGGCACGGTACCTCCATGGCGACATCACAGAGCCGTGAACTCGGAGCGTCAGCTGTCTCGGTGAGTTCGACGCCACCGTGAAGAACCGGCAATGGTGCCAACCAGTCGGTCGAAATGTTGCCCGAACTGATTCACACAGGTTCGGCGAAGTGGCGCCCGACGCCCAGATGGTGATCGAGTCGCTGCAAACGGCGGTGATCGACATACCCCCGGCCAACCCGTTGGTGCGAGACCAGGAAAAAGGGGATCTACCCGTCAGATGTGAGGGCGGCTGCTGATACTCGTTCCGTCACATCCTCGGCGTCGGCGTGGTTGAGGACCGCGTCGGTGGCGAATAGGGTGAAACCGTTGGAGTAGTCATATCGGACAGCGAGCGCCACGACGACGGCTTGCGGCACTATCACGGCCCGGACCACGCGGTAGTCGGCGTCCCCCAGTAGGACGATCACCAGTGCGTCGAAGTCGAAGGTGCGAAACACGCCGAGTTGCCGTTGCCCTCTGCCCTTGATCGGTTCGGACACCACGCGGCACTTGACCTGCAGACGATCCCCGTTGGCCGCCAATACATCCCAGCTCTTCGCGGAGTTGGGGGCCAGCGTCCCACCGAAGGCCCTTCCGACGAGGAATTCGGCGTAGTCGCCGGCCGGGGCGTTCGTCGTGCGAATCACCCCACGCGCCTTCAACACGCTCAAGCTTGAACGATAGAGTGAGAACAGATCGGACGTGGGCATCTCCGACAGGTCAAGGCTCATCAGGCAAGCTCAGCGGCATCGGCAACCACCAATGACTCCAGCGCCGACGCCGCCCGCCGACGTTCGGTCAGGTCGGATGCGAACTCATGGCTGTAGACGTCGAGCGTGATCGACGGGCGGGAGTGCCCCAGCGCGTCGGCCACCTGTCGGACGTTCAACCCTTGAGCGATCATGGCCGTGGCGACAAAGTGTCGGATGTCGTGCAACCGGGACGTGGCCAGACCGAGGTCCTTGCACAACCGGGCCATCGTGGTCGTCAACACATCGGGAGAGACCGGACGTGATCCGTCTGGCCATTGGGATACGACAAACGCCGTATCCGCTATCGGCCGGCCCAGAAAGCTCATGGCCCTGTCGTCGCAGGTGGCACGGTACCCCCGTATCACGGCCAGTCCGGCCTCCTGGATCACGACCTTTCGCACCGACCGCGCCGTTTTCGGTTCGGCTATGACGGGCGGTCCTCCGGGGGTGCCCCGGTTGACGATGCGCCGCACGTCAATCGTCCCTGTGGTCGTGTTCACGTCGGCCCATTGCAGGCCGAGCACCTCGCCGCGCCGCAACCCGGTTATGGCGAGCACCAGCAGCGCGATCCCGATGGCGGGGTCTTTGGCGGCGGCGGCGCCGATCAGACGTTGGACGTCGTCCGCCGTCGGCGGTCGCACCCTGGCAGGTTCGGGTGCCGGAGGGTGTGCCTTCCGAGCCGGATTGTCGGGACGCCATCCCCAGTCGGTGGCGACCTGCAGGGCCGCACTGATCTGCGAGTGATAGCGCCGGATCGTTCCGGGCTTCTTCCCTGCCTTGCGCTGGTCCGTATAGAACGTGTCGAGGTCGCCCGACTTCAGCGTTTCGACGGCAAGATGGCCCAGCGCCGGTTTGAGGACCGCCGACACAGCGCTCCGTGCGCCCGTGACGGTGCCCGGTCGGCGGGTCGGCACCAGCACCTTTTCGATCCAGTCTTCGAACAGGGTGGCCATCGTGTGGACTTCGCCGCGCTGCTCGGCCATCTCGGTGCGCAGCTCGCGCAGCGCATCCGCCGCCGCCGTCTTTGTCCCCGTGAACATCCGCGACGCTTGGCGGCGCTTGCCCGTCGTGGGGTCAGAACCCAGGTTGACCCGAAGCTCCCACACCCACGCGTTCTTGCCCGCCTTGCGGCGTTGGCGTATCGATCCGTTGCCGTAATCCATGCCCCCAAGATATCCCGAACGTGGGATGAACGTGGGACATAGCCACGTGTTCCCAGGTCAGAGCTAAATATCGTAGTAGAGCATGAACTCCCACGGATGCGGCCGTAGGCGGATGGCGTCGACCTCGTTGATTCGCTTGTACTCGATCCACGTTTCGATGAGGTCGTCGGTGAAGACACCGCCGGCCTTCAGGAAGTCGTGGTCCGCTTCCAGCGCGGCCAGGGCCTCGTCGAGCGAGCTCGGCACCTGGGGAACCTTGGCCAACTCCGCCGGCGGCAGGTCGTAGAGATCCTTGTCCACCGGGTCGGGGGGTTCGATCCGGTTCTGCACCCCGTCGAGGCCCGCCATCAACATGGCCGAGAAGGCCAGATAGGGGTTGCACGAAGGGTCCGGGCAACGGAACTCGATCCGCTTGGCCTTCGGGCTCTGCGAGTAGAGCGGGATGCGGCAGGCGGCCGACCGGTTGCGCTGCGAGTACACCAGGTTCACCGGTGCCTCGTAGCCGGGGACGAGCCGCTTGTAGGAGTTCGTCGTCGGCGCGGCGAAGGCGAGGACGGCGCGGGCGTGCTTCAACAGTCCGCCGATGTACCACCGGCCCATGTCCGACAGACCCCCGTAGCCGTCCCCGTAGAACAGCGGCTCGCCGCCCTTCCACAGCGACTGGTGGCAGTGCATCCCCGATCCGTTGTCCTGGAACAGCGGCTTGGGCATGAACGTCGCCGTGTAGCCGGCCGCCGTGGCCACGTTCTTCACCACGTACTTGTAGAGCATCAGCTTGTCGGCCATCACGAGCAGCGTGTCGAACCGCATGTCGATCTCGGCCTGGCCGGCCGTCGCCACCTCGTGGTGCTGGACCTCGATCTCGATGCCGAGGCGCTCCATGGTGAGGATCATCTCGGACCGCAGGTCCTGGAAATGGTCGGCCGGGGGCACGGGGAAGTACCCCTCTTTGGGCCTGATCTTGTAGCCCAGGTTCGGGCCCTCGTCGGTGGCCGTGTTCCAGTTCCCCTCCACCGAGTCCACCTGGTAGAAGGCCGACCGCTGGTCCTGCGAGTAGCGCACGTCGTCGAAGATGAAGAACTCGGCCTCGGGCCCGAAGTAACAGGTGTCGGCCAGACCCGTCGTGCCCAGATAGGCCTCCGCCTTCTGGGCCACGTAGCGGGGGTCGCGCGAGTAGGGCTCGAGCGTGATGGGGTCCCGCACGAAGCAGTTGAGGTTAAGCGTCTTGTGCTGCCGGAAGGGATCGATCACGGCTGTGTTGGCGTCGGGCATGAGCAGCATGTCCGATTCCTGGATCTCCTGGAATCCCCGGATCGACGAGCCGTCGAACCCGAATCCCTCTTCGAACACATCGGCCGTGAGCGCATGGGCCGGCACCGAGAAGTGCTGCATGAGCCCGGGGAGATCGACGAACCGAACGTCGACGATCTCGATTCCCTCGTCCTTCACCAGGCGGAGCACTTCCGCCGGGGTCCGCTTCTCCACGGGTCCTCCTTCGTCGTTGTCCCTCGTCAGCCGAACGTCTTCGTCTCGCGCCGGAGGGTACCGCCTGAACCGGCTCCCCACCCATCGGATACGGCCCCGCCCGTAACGGGTCCGGGGCCAGGCACCATGGTGGTTCCTGGCTTCGCCGGTCACAAATCCACCCACCCGCGGACGAGCCCACCGGGGCGGGCCACGCCTGGCTCAAGCGTGACACCTTCGCATTTCGCCCGCTTTACCCAACTGTGAACGGAGTGTGAACGCGCCCGCGGTCCCACCGATCGCCTGCGACACTGGTCCCACCGGTTCTCGCGGCCGGTCAGCCGGCGTCCCGTCGGTCACGGGACACGAGCGGAGGTGGCATGAGAAGCCAGCAGGAGTACGTGCTCAGGACAGTCGAGGAACGGGCCATCCGGTTCGTGCAGCTCTGGTTCACCGACGTCCTCGGCACGGCCAAGACCTTCAGCATCACTCCGGCCGAGCTCGAGAACGCCCTCGAAGAGGGCATGACCTTCGACGGTTCGGCCATCGACGGCTTCAGCCGGGTCCAGGAATCCGACGTCCTGGCCCGGCCCGACCCGAAGACCTTCCAGCTCCTGCCCTGGCATCCAGACGACATCCCCGTGGCCCGGGTCTTCTGTGACCTCTTCAACCTCGACGGCTCACCATTCGAGGGCTGTCCCCGCCACACCTTGCGCCGCACCCTCGACCGGGCCCGGGACCAGGGCTTCACCTTCTACGCCGCCCCCGAGATCGAGTACTTCTATTTCGCCGACGCCGACCCCGGCCACCCGCCGGTGACCCTCGATTCCGGCTCCTACTTCGAGCTCACCGCCAGCGACGTCTCGAGCGACCTGCGCACCCGCACCGTGCTCACCCTGGAGGAGATGGGCATCCCCGTCGAGCACGCCCAGCACGAGGACTCCCCCAGCCAGCACGAGATCGACCTCCGCTACACCGATGCACTGACCATGGCCGACACTGTGATGACCGTACGCCTGGTGGTGAAGGAGATGGCCCAGCGCCGCGGCATCCACGCCAGCTTCATGCCCAAGCCGTTGGCCGGTGTCCAGGGCTCGGGCATGCACACCCATCTGTCGCTCTTCGAGGGCGACACCAACGCCTTCTACGACGCCGACGACCCCGACGGCCTCTCGCTCGTGGCCAAACGGTTCATGGCCGGACTGCTGCGTCACGCGCACGAGATCACGGCCGTGACCAACCAGTGGGTCAACTCCTACAAGCGCCTGGTCTCGGGCTATGAGGCCCCCATCCACGTCTCTTGGGCCCGCAACAACCGCTCGGCTCTGGTCCGCGTCCCCTTCGTCAAGCGCAACAAGATCGAGTCCACCCGCGTCGAGTACCGGGCGCCCGACTCGGCCTGCAATCCCTATCTGGCCTTCGCCGTCATACTCGCCGCCGGCTTGAAGGGGATCGAGCAGGGCTACGAGTTGCCCCGTGAGGCGGCGGCCAACCTCTTCGCCATGACCCCCGAGGAGCTCGCCGCCGAACAGATCCGTTCCCTTCCGGGCAGCCTCAACGAGGCCGTGGCCGACATGGAGCGCTCCGAGCTCATGGCCGAGACCTTGGGCGAGCACGTCTTCGAGTGGTTCATCCGCAACAAGCGGGCCGAATGGGCTTCCTACAAGACCCACATCAGCCAGTTCGAGCTCGACCGCTACCTGCCCTTGCTCTAGGCGAACAGACCACATCCACTTCATGGAATCCCTGCTGTGTTTCCCCGACCCCTTCCCGCCTGAGGTCGGCCTCGCCCTCGAGCGCGCCGGCTATCCCTGGAAGGCGCTGGCCCGGGCCGAACACGCCCAGTCCGATGAACCCGAAGACGGCTGGGCCGGCGCCGTGGTCTGCGCCGACACCGACGCCACCGGCGCCTTCGCCCTATGCCGGTTGGTGCGCACCCGCGAGGTACCGCTGCGTCCGTTGCTCCTCATCGTCGCCCCCCACCAGATCGACGACCTCCAGTTGCGCGAGGACCACTTCGACGACTTCTGCGTCCTACCGGCGACAGCCGAAGAAGTCGCCGCCCGCCTGGCCCATCTCTTCTGGCGCACCGGACGGGGGCTCAACGCCGAGCTCATCGAGCACGGCCCCCTGGTCCTCAACCTCGAGACCTATCAGGCGGCCGTCGGGGGTCGCGTCCTCGACCTCACCTTCATGGAGTACGAGCTCCTGCGCTTTCTCGCCGCCCGTCCCGGCAAGGTCTTCACCCGCGAGACACTGCTCAGCCGGGTCTGGGGCTACGAGTACTACGGCGGTGCCCGCACTGTCGACGTCCACGTCCGGCGGCTACGGGCCAAGCTGGGCGAGGAGCATGCCCATCTGATCGAAACCGTCCGCTCCGTCGGCTACCGCTTCGGCCACGGCACCTGGACACCCTGACGCCGGAACCCATCGGCCATCGGCGTTACTCGGGGACGTAGGCCCAGACCTCGACCTCGACCAGCGCGCCGAGCGGCAGGCCGGCCACCGCCACCAGAGACCGGGCCGGGCGGTGATGGCCGAGAGCGGCGACGTAGATCTCGTTGAAGGTGCCGTAGTCGGCCATGTCGGTGAGAAAGACGGTCGCCTTCACCACGTTGTCCCACCCCAGCCCGCGGCCGGCGAGCAGGGCGGCCACATTGTCGAGCGCCTGGCGCGCCTGGCCGGCCACCCCACCGTCGACGAGGACCGGGCCGCCCGCTTCGGTCCGTATGCCGACCTGGCCCGAGCACACCAACCACGGGCCGGCCCGCACCGCCGGCGCATAGGGTCCGACCGGAGTACTCATGACCCACCTCCTCGTTGCACCGGCCACTCGGGCGGGAGCCCGGCGGCCAACCACGCGGCCGTGGCCACCGCCGCCAACACCGCGTCGGCGCCGCGCACGGCCGGACCGCTGTCATCTTCCACCACCACCTCGACCCTCGGCATGTCGCGCGCCGTCAGGATCCCGAAGGAGCGGATGGTGAGATCGAGGACCGTCCCCGAGGCGTCGACGGCCACGCCTTCGCTGCGCACCCAGCCGAGCGCCTGATGGGCCGCGCCCACCACGTAGGAACGCAGCACCACCTCGTCGAGAACCGCACCGGCCGCCACCGTCACCGTCACCGCCCCATCGGATTCGACCACGGCCGTCGCCCGGGCGCCGGCCGGCGATGTGACCGTCACCGAATGACCGGGGCCGACGGCTCCGCCACGCCCGGCCTCGAGGGCGGCCAGGAGGACCGTGGCTTCGACCCATCCCGCACCGCGGAGCTCCGATGAGACCGGGGGGCCGGCCACCACCACCTCTTCGATGACGAGTCCCGGTGCCACCGATGCCACCGCCATCACCCAGTCATCGAGGGTGTCGCTGCCCACCGTCGTCGCCACCCGCAGGACACCGCTGCCGTCCGGTCGCACCCCGGCGGCTATCGGGGGTCTCTTGGGCCCCATCCGCACCACGTCCTCACGGGCCATCACGGCCCTGACGCACCGGCCGTGCTCATCGGCCAGTCGACGGGCCACGTCGGCCACCAGCGGCACGAGCTTGCCCCCGAAGGCGCCGCCGTTGGCCAGCGAACTGGCCGCCACCCCGCCCGGCTCGCACCACGAGGCGTCGGGCTCCAGGTAGGCCGGCTCCGTGAAGGTGGTCCGCAGGCTCAGGGCCCAGTCGCCGGGAGGAACCTCCAGGGGATGGCCCACAGCCACCGTCGAGTTCCGTCCCTGCACCTTGCCGGCGTTGATCCGGGCCTCGTGCAACGTCTCCGCCACCACCCAACCGCCGGCTCCGTCGGGCACGGCCACGAGGGCGTCGGCCGGGGCACCGTCGTCGGCGAACCCTCCTCCCCCGAGAGCGACATGGGGCCCGACCGCCTGGGCCGTGCCGCCCTCCAGTTCGGCCCGCCGCGCCGCCGCCTCCAGATCGCGTGGCGGCCCGGGCGGCGCGGCAGCTGTGTCGTCGTCGGTTGTGTCGTAGACCCGGCGCGCCGCCTCGAGCACGCTGCACCATCCCGTGCACCGGCACAGATGGGCCAACAGTGCCGTGCGCACCGCCGTCTCGTCGACGACGCTCTTGCGTTGCCCGAGCGCGGCCAGCCGCATGATGATGCCCGGCGTGCAGAAGCCGCACTGGCTCGCCCCGGTGGCCGTGAACGCCTGCGCCCACCTGTCGCGTACCGCTTCGTCGAGGCCGTCGAGAGTGGTGACCCGCCGTCCGGCCACCCGCCGCACCGGTGTCACGCACGCCACCCGGGCGGCCCCGTCGACCCACACCGTGCAGCACCCGCACTGTCCCTGGGGACTGCACCCGTCCTTCGGGGTGCGCTTGCCCAGACGGTCGCGCAATGCCTCGAGGAGGGTGATCCCGTCGTCGGCCACCTCGACCTCGTGGCCGTCGACGATGAAATGCACGAGCACCGGCGCCGACGGCGCCGACGACAGTGCCGACGAAACCGGCGGTGTCAGCTGAACGACGAACCGCACCCGCAGGTGCGAGAGGCGTTCGGGTTCGAGATGTGGAACCCGGCACCCTGGAGCCCGTCGGAGTACTCGAGATTCGAACCACCGAGCAGCTCGGCGCTGGCCGCGTCGACCACGACCTTCACGGCCCCGAACTCACGCACGATGTCATCCGAGGCCCTCTCGGAGTCGAAGAACATCTCGTAGCTGTAGCCCGAACACCCACCGGGCCGGACGGCCACCCGCAGGGCCAGGTCGTCGTTGCCCTCCTGGGCCAGGAGCTCGGTGACCTTGACAAGAGCCTCATCGGACAGCGTGATCGGATCCGGCTTCCTCTTGATGCTGATCCCCGTCATCGTGGTCGCGGCCGTGCCTCCTATGGCGTCGATCGATGGGCCCACGAGCACTTCACCGCCCGTCGGCGCGCCCATCCGTGCCTGAAAGTGTACCCGACGTCACCCGCCGTCCGGCCGCCGCCTGGCCCACCGAGCGGAAAGAGCCCAGCTCGCCGGTACCATCGGGGTGTGACCGTCCCGACACCGCCGCCCGCCCTGGCGTCGGTGCGCGCCGCTCTTCTCGGTGTCATCGATCCCGAGCTCGGCGACAACATCGTCGACCTCGGCATGCTCCGCGACGTCGTCGTCCACCACGACGGCCAGGTCGACGTGGAGGTGGCCCTCACCATCGCCGGATGCCCCCTGCGCACCCAGCTGCGGGCCGACGTCGAGGGCCGGGTGGGGACCCTCCCCGGCGTGACCTCGGTCCGCGTCACCCTGGGCGAGATGACGGCGGCCGAGCGCAGCGCCCTCATGGACAAGGCCCGCGCCAAGGCCCAGGAGGACCGGGCCGTCACCACCGACATCCCCCCCGACGCCCGGGTCCTCGCCGTCTCGTCGGGCAAAGGTGGTGTGGGCAAGTCCTCGGTGACCGTCAACCTGGCCGTGGCTCTGGCCCGCCGTGGCCTCACCGTCGGGGTCCTCGACGCCGACATCTGGGGCTTCTCCGTCCCCCGCATGCTCGGCATGGCCGGCGAGCTACGGGCCAACGAGTCCCGCAAGATCGTCCCCCTCGAGCTGCCCGTCGGACCCGGCCTCGTGAAGGTGGTCTCGATGGGCTTCCTGGCCGACGAGGACACCGCCATCATGTGGCGCGGCCTCATCTTGAATCGCGCCGTCCAGCAGTTCCTGGAGGACGTCCGCTGGGGCGAGATCGACTACCTCATCATCGACATGCCCCCCGGCACCGGTGACGTCCAGATGGGTCTGGCCCGCATGCTGCCCCGCACTGAGGTCCTCGTCGTCACCACCCCGCCCCTGGCCGCCCAGAAGGTGGCCTCCCGTGCGGCCGACATGGCCCGCAAGGGTCATCTCCGCGTGGCCGGCGTGATCGAGAACATGTCGTCCTTCACCTGTGAGCACGGCACCCGCTACGCGCTGTTCGGCGAAGGTGGCGGCGGCCGTCTGGCCGCCGAGATCGGCGTCCCTTTGGTCGGGACCGTTCCCCTGCACCCCGACATGGCCGCCGCCGGTGACGCCGGCGAGCCCGTGGCCCTCGGCACCGGTCCCCTGGCCGAGGCCTTCGACCTCCTCGCCACCGCCGTCGTCGACGACATCGCCCCCGTGGTCGAGACCTCCGGCTGCACGGCCCGCATGCTCGAGAAGGTCGAGCTCGCCCTCACACCTCCGGCCCTTGAGAAGCAGTGACCCACGACGATTCGATGTCGTCGGGGTCGGCCGACCGCGCCCGCCCCTCGCCGGCCAGCTTGCGCAGGTGGGCCCACAGCGACTTGGCCGCCACCGGCAGCAGTTCGTCCGCCACGTCGGGATAGACAGTACGGAGCAGTTCGTCGACCGTGGCTCGACCGGCGCCGCCCAGGGCCGCGGCCACGACGGCCTCGCGCCGGAGGCGGTGGGCGATGACGCCGGCGATGGTGGCGGCCGGATCCGTGAGCAGGGGCCCGTGTCCGGGAGCGATGGTCGACAGGGCCGGATCGAGCTCCCGTAGCCGGCGCAGGCTGTCGAGATAGAGGACCATGTCACCGTCGGGCGGGGCGATCACCACCGTCGACCCGCCCATGACGTGATCGCCGGAGAAGAGCATCTGCTCCTCGGTGAGCAACCAGCACAGATGGTTCGACGCGTGCCCCGGGGTGTGCAGGGCCCGCAAGGTGATGCCGTCGCCCGACAGGGTGAAGCCCTCGGACACCGAACGGTCGGGGGCGAAACCGTCACGGGCGTCGAAGCCGATCACCTCCGCCCCCGTGCGCGCGGCGAGGGCGGCCGCCCCCGGGGAATGGTCGAGGTGGGTGTGGGTGACCACGATCCACTTGATCCGGGCTCCGCCCATGGCGGCCAGGGACTCGACGTGACCGGCCATGCCGTCGCCCGCCACATCGGGTCCGGGGTCGACCACGACCAGTTCGGTGGTGCCCACCACATAGCTGTTGGTCCCCGGGCCGGTCATCATCCCCGGGTTCGGGGCCGTGAGCCGGACGACGCGTCCCGACAGCACCGCTGATCGTCCCGCTACGGGGACCGCACCCGGGTCGGCGGCGGCGCCGGGGGACGCCGGACGCCTCACCTCAGGAGCGGGTGCCGCCGCGACCGTCGGCTCCGATGGTGCGAATGATGTCGCCCAGGTCCGACGTCGACGCCGGTGTCGTCCCCGACGACGGGCCCACGGCGTCGTCGTAGCCGGGATCGCCGGGGAGCAGTATGCGGAATCCCCGTTCGTCGGCCACCACCCGGGGGAGCACGGTGGGGACGCGCCCGACGGCCGCCGCCGCGGCCAGGAGCTCGGCGCTGGTGGAGAACCGGGAAATGGCCTCCAGGTTCTTGATGGTCGGGAAGATGATGTCGAACTCGCCGGCCCGGGCCCGTTCGAGGGCCTCGGTCGGCTGCACCCAGACGGTGTCGGTCGTCTCGTGGTCGTCGTGGACCGGGATCTGCCCGGGGGGAAGAGCGGTGACGAAGAAACGGGTGTCGTAACGCTTCGGTGCCGGCTCCGGGGTGATCCAGTGGCTGAAGTAGTGGACCCGGTCGACGGCCAGGCACAGCCCCTCGGACCGGCAGGCCTCGAGAAATCCGACGCTGCCGGCATTGAGCTCCACCCGGAGGGCGGCGAGCCGGCGGCGGACCGACGGCGCCGACACGTCGACGAGGGCGCCGCCCGGACCGACCCCCTCGGGGTAGGCGAGCAGGACCCCGGCCTCCTCGAAACATTCCCGCAGGGCCGCCACCCAGAAGGCCAGCCCTCCGCTCGGCGTCCCCAGCATGTCCGAGGCCACCGCATCGGAGCGGCCCACGCACGCCTCCTCGGCGAGGCCCGTGCGGTCGGCGTCGTCGACCTTTCCCCCCGGGAACACGTAGGCACCGCCCACGAAGTCCGAATTGAGGTGGCGCCGCAGCATGCAGACCTCGAGGGCCGGACCGCCCGCCGTGGCCGCGTCGCGCACGAGCATGATCGTCGCCGCGTCCCGTGCGGCCACCGGTGAGGGGGATGCGGGGGAAGAGTCGGCCACCCTTGCAGGCTAATGGCCGGGGCCCGGGACCGGCAGGGGACCGCCGCCCGGTCGGCGTTCGTTTGCCTCGGTAGGCTCCCGCGTCGATCCCGACTTCCACCGCCACCTCCATGACCCCGACCCCGTGACCCCGAGTGGGGAGCCCTCGACGATGGCGCCACCGCCGGCCGCCGCACCCAGCGACGGGTCCGGGGCGGAGCCACGCCGGCGACGCGCACCGATGGCGCTGTTCACGTGGGCGTTCATAATCCTCGTCCTGCTCATCGTGGCCGTGCTCATCGTGGTCAAGGTGACCCGGGGCACGACCACGGTCACACCGCCGCCGGTGGCCCCGGCCCCGGCGCAGATCGTGCACGAGGCGGCCACGGTGCCCCTGTCGGCCTTCGACACGGTGGGCTCCCCGGCTTCGGACGGGCCGATGCCGGTGCTGCTGACGGGCCAGGCCCCGCTCGTCATCGACGGGCACCTGGGGGTCGTCTACGTCGGCTCGGAGTTCTGCCCCTACTGCGCGGCCGAGCGGTGGGCCCTCGTCGTGGCCCTGAGCCGCTTCGGGTCCTTCGGCCACCTGGGGGCGACCTCGTCGTCGGTCTTCGAGGCCTTCCCCGGCGTCGGCACCTTCAGCTTCGACGGGGCCAGCTACAGAAGCCGCTACATCTCGTGGTCGGCCACCGAAGAATACGGCCAGGCCCTGGCCCCGAGGGTGCCGGCCGGCTTTCGGCTCCTGCACCGGCCGACGGCACTCCAGCAGACCCTGATGCGCCGTTACAGCCCCGACTCAGGTGCCGGTCCGGGCCCGACGCTGCCCTTCGTCGACATCGGCAACCGGCTTCTCATCGAGGGGGCCGGCATCGGGTTCTCACCGGGCACGCTCCAGAGTTTGTCGATGGGGCAGATCGCCACCGATCTTTCGCAGCCGACGAGCCCGGTGGCCGAGGCCGTGCTCGGGGCGGCCAACGAGCTGACGGCGGCCATCTGCAGCGCCACCGGCGAGAAACCGGCCCAGCTCTGCCGGACAGCGGGCGTGCGCGCCGGAGCCATCCGCCTCGGGCTGTGAGTCCGGGGCGCCGAGACTCCTGATCAGCCGGCGCGTCGCTCCAGGACCTGCTTGCGTTCCACCTCGTTCATGCCACCCCAGATCCCGTGTGGCTCACGGATCCGGATGGCGTACTCGAGACAGTCCCGTCGCACGACGCATGAAGAGCAGATCGCCTTGGCCCGCGTCTCGCGGGCCTGCTTCTCCTCTTTGCGTTCGGCATGCGTGGGCGGAAAGAAGACCGCTGCCTGCGGTCCCCTGCAGGCCGCCCGCGCCTGCCACACTTCTTCCAAAGTTTGAGTTGTCACTCCCCCTCCCGGACGGTGACGCTACTCCCTGCCCGGTTCCCCGGACAAGGGGTCTGAGCAGGGATTCCATCGTACCTGTGAACCGCCTTCCCGTGGGCGGGCCACCCCTCTGCGCGGCTTTAGCCTGCCCGTGGGGGGCGCGGCGGTTACGCTCGGCCACGGATGGACATCGCCTCGTTCTTCCGGCAGAGCCGGGTGCTGGTCGTGGCCGGCAAGGGGGGCGTCGGCAAGACCACCGTCACGGCGGCCCTGGCCCGCATGGCCGCCCGGGCCGGGCTCGATGTCCTGGTGGTGGAGCTGGAGGGAAAGCCCGGGGTGAGCACGGCTTTCGGCGGATCAGGGTCCCTCGGCTACGACGAATCGACCCTGTCGGGCTCCCCTGAGGCGGCGACGGCCGCCGGCGACGGGGGCGACGGGGCGGGATCGATCACGGCCCGGAGGATCACGCCCGACGACGCGCTGCTCGAGTACCTGGCCGACCACGGGATGGGGAGGATCTCGAAGCGGCTGGTGTCCTCGGGGGCCCTCGACGTGGTGTCGACGGCCATCCCGGGGATCAGGGACATCCTGGTGCTGGGCAAGATCAAGCAGCTCGAGCGGGAGGGCGATGCCGAGCTCATCCTGGTCGACGCCCCCGCCACCGGGCACGCCATGACCTTTCTCTCCTCGGCCCAGGGACTGCTCGATGCGGCCCGGTCAGGTCCGGTCCGGGCCCAGGCCCAGGACGTCGTCGAGCTCCTGACCGATCCCGAGCGCTGCCAGGTGGCCCTGGTCACCCTGCCCGAGGAGATGCCGGTCAACGAGGTCATCGAGGCGGCCTTCGCCCTGGAGGACAAGGTGGGCCTGACCCTCGGCCCGGTCATCGTGAACGCCTGCCTGCCCGACGAACCCTGGTTGACCGAGGATCCGGCCACGGCCGCCGCCGAGGTGGGGGTGACCCTCACCCACGACCAGACGAAGGCCCTCTCGGCGGCGGCGACCTTCCGGGCCAGCCGGTTCGGGCTCCAGCAGCAGCAGCGCCGCCGCCTGGCCGAAGAGCTGCCGCTGCACCAGCTGCTCGCCCCTTTCGTGTTCAACGACACCATCGGACCGGCCGAGATCGACCGCATCGCCGGGGCCCTGGCCGAGGCGGTCGAGGCCTACCGGGCCGAGCCCCGGACGGCGGGTGCCTCGGGGCCGGGGTCATCGGGGCCGGGGTCATCGGGGCCGGGGTCATCGGGGCCGGGGTCATCGGGGCCGGGGTCGTGACCGTCCCGGCCGGCCCGCCGGGCTTCTCGGATCTGGTCGAGGAGCGTTCCATCGTGGTCTGCTGCGGCTCGGGGGGTGTGGGCAAGACGACGATCTCGGCCGCCTTCGCCCTGGAGGGGGCCCGGCGGGGGCGGAAGGCCTGCGTGGTGACCATCGACCCGGCCCGACGCCTGGCCGACGCGCTGGGCCTGAGCGACCTGAGCAACTCGGCCAGACAGATCGAGGGTCCCTGGGCAGGCGAGCTGTGGGCCCTGATGCTCGATTCCAAGGGCACCTTCGACGACCTGGTACGGCGCTATGCGGGGTCGGAGGAGCAGGCCGAGGGGATCTTGGGCAACCGGCTCTACCGGAACCTGAGCGGAGCGCTGTCGGGGACCCAGGAGTACATGGCCATGGAGAAGCTCTACGAGCTGGCCCACGACGGGGGCTTCGACCTCATCGTGGTGGACACCCCCCCGACCCGCAACGCCCTGGACTTCCTCGACGCCCCCCGGCGTCTCACCCGCTTCCTCGGGCACCGGCTGTTCCAGATGCTGCTGATGCCCACCCGGGCCTACCTGCGGGCCGTGTCGGTGGCCACCCAGGCTCTGTTGCGGACCATCTCCAAGGTGGCGGGGACCGAGATCGTCCACGACGCGGTGGCCTTCTTCCAGGCTTTCGAGGGGATGGAGGAGGGGTTCCGGGTCCGGGCCGACGACATGCGGCGGCTGCTGGCCCGGACGACGACGGCCTTCGTCCTCGTGACCTCGCCCCGGGGGGACACCGTCGAGGAGGCGGGCTGGTTCGCCGACCGGCTAAACGAGTCCGAGCTGGCCGTCGAGGGGCTGGTGGTGAACCGGGTGCACCCGACCTTCGCCGTCACCGACCCCTTCCCGGCGGTGCCGGCCGGCAGCGCCCTGGCCGGGCTGATCGACAACCTCCAGAGCTACCAGGCGGTGAACGTGCGCGAGGAGGCGGCCTGTGCCGCCCTCGTGGCCCAGGTGGCGCCGTCGCCGGTGGCCCGGGTCGCGCTTCTCGACGTGGACGTGACCGATGTCGACGGCCTCGGCATCGTGGCCGACCACGTCTTTGCGTCGCCCCGTTAGCGGGTTAGCCTGACCCGCGTGCAGACGATCCTGGTGGCGAGCGACGCCGCCTCGGTGCGGGCCGAGGTGGCCGCCGTGGTGGGTGGGCCTGAGATCGAGATCATCGAGATCGACACCGGCCCGGCTGTGCCGCCGGCGGTGTTCGAGCACGAACCGGACCTCCTCGTGGTCGACCTGCAGATGGGGAACATGGGGGCCATGGCCGTCTGTCTCGAGCTGCGGCTCGAGGAGTCCTACGGGAACCTGCCCCATGTGCCGGTGCTCATGCTGCTCGACCGCCGGGCCGATGTCTTTCTGGCCAAACGCTCGGGAGCCGAAGGCTGGGTGGTGAAACCCCTCGACCCCATGCGGATCAGGCGGGCGGCCCGGACACTGCTGGGCGGCGGCACCTACCACGACGAGTCGTTCCTACCCGTCCCCCTGCAGGTGGCCGGGCCGGAGGAGCCGTTGGCGGTTGCCTCCACCACCACCACCGGCGCCTGAGCCGTCGCCGTCCTGCAGTGTTGCGTCGCCGACACAAATCGTCCGAGGGCCGACCTCCACATCCCGCCGCGCGCGGTGACCTGGACTCGGAGGAGGATCAGGAGCGGCTCATCCTCTCGGCCCTGGAGGACCTGCGCGACACATCGGTGCGCGAGGTCATGACCCCAAGGGTCGACGTGGTCGGTCTGTCCATCCCCGTCCACGGCGCCGACGTGGCCCGGGCCGTGCGGACATCGGGGCACAGCTGCTTCCCCGTCTACGACGACGACCTCGACCACCTCGTCGGCGTCCTCTTCGTGAACGACCTGTTCCAGACCGGCTGGGAGATCGACAGCCGCAACGGCGGCGAGGGCGGACCCGACAAGCCCTCACCGCTCGACATCTCCCGCCGTCTGCGCCAGGCCTATCTGGTGCCCGAGTCCCGGCTCGTGCTCGACGTGCTCTCGGACATGCGCCGGGACCGACGGGCCTTCGCCGTGGTGGTCGACGAGTACGGCGGGGTGGCGGGCGTGCTCACCGTGAAGGATCTCCTCTCGGCCCTCGTGGGCGACCTGCGCGACGAGTTCGACCGGGGCGGCGAACCCGACATCATCCGGGTCGACCGGACCCGGTGGCTGGTCGACGGCAGCGCCAGCATCGACGACGTCCGGGAGCAACTCGGCATCCATCTCCCCGAGGGCGAGTACGTGACCCTCGGGGGCTACCTCTTCGACGTCTTCGGCCACATCCCCGAGGAAGGCGAGCGGGTCCCCTTCGAGGGATGGGAGCTGCGGGTGGCCGAGATGGACAAGCGACGGGTGGCCAAGGTGGTCGTGCAGGCCACCGACGCCGCCCCGGCCCGGAGCCCGACGTCGGAATCCTGAGACATCCCCGACCACCACAAAGGTCTCGGGGAGCGACATCTGCTCCCGCCACCAGGGCTTCGAACATCGGGTTTGGCAGTAGCATCGAATGGTTCAGACGGGCTGTAGCGCAGCTTGGTTAGCGCGCCACGTTCGGGACGTGGAGGTCCCGGGTTCAAATCCCGGCAGCCCGACCAGAGCTCAGCAGGGGACGGCCGACCCGAGCGTCGGCTGCGGCGGGTTGACGGTGAAGGTCGTGGTGTTGGTCGGGTGGTCGGCGGCCAGCACATCGGCGATCACCTGCGACGACCCGGCCCCGCACGAGGCACCGAGGAAAGTGAAGATGGCATTGCCGTCGTCGTCGACGATGGCCGTCACCGCCGGTCCGGCTTCCCCGGTACCTACCAGTGGGACGCCTCCTACTCCGGTGACTCCCACAACGGCTCCGTCTCGGACAACAACGCGCCCGGCGAACCGATGACAGTGGCCACGCCCTGTGCGGCGGGCTGCACCCACCTCGTCCTGTCCGCCACCTCCCGCGCCGGGAGCTTCACCGGGTTCTTCTGCGTGAACCCATCGAGGCCGGGCACCTACACCCAGAGTGGCGGCGCCCACGGCACGGGGACGGTCACCTCCGCCGATGGGGCCACCCGCATCACCGCCTTCGGCACCAACCTGGCGCTCATCGGTCAGAAGACGACAACGACGAGTTCGTTCAGCGAGACGACACGGGCCGTCGGAAGCAGGAACCTTCACGCTCGTGTCGACCACCCCGGTCTGATACACCGGAAAGGGGCGGCCGTTACGCCGGAAAGGAACTGTCAGCCCCCAGACTGGTCCCACTCCTCGGAGACGATCTGCATCTCGATGAGCGAGGCCACTTCCTCGGCCAGTTCCGAGCAGCGACAGGGCTGCTCGGCCAGGTCGGCCTCGAGGACGAGGGAGACGAGCCGGTCCACCACCCGCTGCTGGCCGTTCTCCACCAGCCGGGCTGTGAAGGGCGGAAGCCGCAGGACGAGGAAGTGCTCGTCCTCGGCGTGGCGGACGAAGGCCTCGAGCAGGGTGGAGGCGGCGTCGCTCAGCCGCGAGTGGTCGCCCTTGTTGGCGATCGGTGGAAGCTCATGGGCCAACTCGATGAGCCGGGTGTGGGTCAGGAACTCGTCGCCGAATTCCGGTACCGGATCGGTGGTCATGGATGCCCTTCTCCCAGGTGAGGCGGCTGACCTAAGCATCACCCGACCGGGACCCGGTGACAAGGGGGCCAAGATCAATTTCCGGGCGCCCACCGGCCGGGGGACCGTTCCTGGGCAGCGCTCTGACCAGCGGCGATGCGGGCGGCTCCCCGCCTGGACAAGGCCCGGGATGGTCGGCCACCATGGCGGCGGCGCCACCCTGGCGTAAGGGCAGCGACATGTCGGTGGTGGCACCGGGAGTCACCGGTCGGGCCCTCGATGGCAATAGTGGAGAAGTGTGGGCCTGAGCAGGGTCTACGCCGAGACGCCTCGCTTCCCAGAAGGCACCGTTTTGCCCGACCAGCTCAGAATTTGCTAAGCAATTCCCCTATTGTGACCGACGTCGGGCATTACTCGACGGCACCGTCAGGTAAGCGTACGAGGTCGGCCTCCATGGCGATCGTGCTCACCGGGGTCGTCGTCACAGTTCTTTTTTGCACAACTCTCTCTTCGGCGCGCCCCGCCGCTGCCGCCTCCTTGGCCAGCGCACAGGCGCAGGCTTCGGCCATCAACGCCCAGCTGCAGGCCGACTCGCAAAAGGTCGACGCGCTCTCGCAGGCCTATGACGCGGCACAGCAGACGGTGCAACAACTGAACGCCTCGCTGGCGAGGACGCGCACGGCCATCGGGCTCGACAAGCAGAAGGTCGTCATCGACCGCAAGAACCTCCAGCGCGACGCCCTTGACGCCTACATGTCGGACAGCGACAGCGGTGGGCTGCAGTCGATGTTCGGCGGTACCGGAGAAAAGGCGGTCGTCACCAACGAGTACCGGTCGGTGGCCACGTCGAACATCACGGACGCCGTTGACCGGCTGAACCTGGCCCAGAGCCGCTTGTCGGCCGAACAGAGCCGGTTGCAGTCGACGCAGTCCCAGGCGACGGCGGCGCTCGACCAGGTGATTGCCAGCCGCCAGGAGGCGGAAGCGACGGTCGGCGCCCAGGAGGCGACGCTCGCCGAGGTGAAGGGCCAGATCGCCACCCTGGTGGCGCAGCAACAGGCGGCGGCGCAGGCCCAGCAGTTCGCCGCCTTCCAGAAACGCGTGGCCGCCAGCACGGCGCCGGTGCATGCGCCCAAGGCCCCGAACGCGCCGGCGGCGCCGACGGCCCTTCCCCCATCGGCCCTCCCTGTCCTTCCGCCGTCGGGAGGTGCGTCCGCCGCCGTGGCCGCCGCCCGGAGCCAGCTCGGTGTCCCCTACCACTGGGGCGGGGAATCGCCCGGTGTCGGCTTCGACTGCTCGGGACTGACGCAATGGGCCTGGGGCCGGGCCGGAGTGGGCATCCCCCGCACGGCACAGGAGCAGTACGACGCCATCGAGCACGTGTCGTTGTCGGCTCTCGAACCGGGAGACCTCGTGTTCTGGGGCTCGGGCCGCGGTGGTATCTCCCATGTCGGCATCTACGTGGGTGGCGGCGATGTCATCCATGCTCCGGAGACGGGCGAGCTGGTGCGGATCCAGCCCATCTGGAACAGCGGCCTGGTGGGCGCCGGGCGTCCCTGACGGCGGCCGTTGCTCATCCCCCGTAGAGTCGGGACATCTACCGGACCGAGCCGTAGAGGAGCCACACCATGGACATGCAATACCGCCGATTGGGCCGTTCAGGACTGCAGGTGAGCGTCCTGTCGTTCGGCTCGTGGGTCACTTTCGGTCCGCAACTCGACGAAGGACTCGGCGCCGAATGCCTGGCCGCCGCCCACGACGCCGGGGTCAACTTCTACGACAACGCCGAGGGCTACGAGGCCGGCAAGTCCGAGAGAATCATGGGCAAGGCCATCGCCCGCAACGGATGGGCCCGTCACAGCTACGTGGTGTCGACCAAGCTCTTCTGGGGCATCCACAACGAGCCGAACATGAAGAACACGCTCAACCGGAAGTACCTCATGCAGGCCATCGACGGATCCCTCGAGCGCTTCGGTCTCGATTTCGTCGACCTGCTGTTCTGCCACCGGGCCGACCCGACCACACCCATCGAGGAGACGGTATGGGCCATGTCGGACATCATCAGCGCCGGGAAGGCGCTCTACTGGGGAACATCGGAATGGACGGCCGACGAGATCAGGGCCGCCTGGGACATCGCCGAACGCCACCACCTGCACAAGCCGGTGATGGAACAGCCGCAATACAACATCCTGTGGCGGGGGCGGGTCGAGTTCGAATACGACCGCCTCTACCGCGACATCGGACTCGGCCTCACGACATGGAGCCCGCTGGCCTCGGGACTGTTGAGCGGGAAGTACCTCGACGGGGTACCCGAGGGGAGCCGCGGTGCGCTGCCCGGCTACGAGTGGCTGCAGGGAACGCTCACCGATCCCGACCGCAATGACAAGGTCAGGAACCTGAAGAAGGTGGCCGACGACCTCGGTTGCACCCTGGCCCAACTGGCCATCGCCTGGTGCACGAAGAACCCTCGTGTCTCCACCGTGATCACCGGAGCCAGCCGACCCGAGCAGGTGGTGGAGAACATGAAGGCCCTGGACATCGCTCCCCTGCTCGACGCCGGTGTCATGGCCCGCATCGACGAGATCACCCGCTGAGCATCGGCGCGGCTCGGGTCTCCTCGAGACTCAGAACGTCTCCAGGAACTCGGCCCGCAGAGCGTCGACCTCGGCGGTGACACCGAGGACGTCGGCCAGCGCCTCGAAGGAGCCGTAGATCTGGTGCACACCGGACACGAAGCCGGCCATGGATGCCGGCTCGGCCGAAAGGATCACCGGTCGGTAGCGCTCAACGATCTCGGAGGAGTCCGGGTAGCGCTCCTTCAGGTTCTCGAGTATCCGGAGCATGGCCTCATAGCTGAGGGCGTAGTCATCCACGATGATCTCGTCGGGGACTCCGAGAAATCCGAGTACGAGGGCGGACAGGACGCCGGTACGGTCCTTGCCCACGCTGCAGTGGAACACGGCCGGCTGACGGCCGGGATCGGCCAGAAGACGCAGGGCGGCGGAGACCGTCTCGGTGCCCTCCGACAGCATGGCCAGGTACCGGTCCGAGACGAAGGCGGCGCGGTCCCAGTCCGGCGTCTCCTCCTCCCCCGGCAGCGTGTCGGTGAGCGGAAGGTGGTGATAGGTCACGCCGTCGAGGTCCTCGGGGAAGCGGCCCTGGGTGTCGGCCTCGAGGTCCGTGCGCAGGTCGATGACGGTGACGATGCCCAGTGAGCCGAGGGCGGCCAGGTCGTTCTCGGTGAGCCGGCTGAGCCCGTCGGCCCGGAAGAGGCGCCGCCAACGCGTGCGTCGTCCATCGGCGGTCCGGTACCCGCCCAGATCACGGAAATTGAAGCACCCGTCGAAGGCAATTTTGCGGGACGGCTGAGCATCGGCCACGGGTAAGGACATCGCGTCCCAAGATAGTCAGCGCGCCACCCCCCTTCGAACGCACCGGGGACCGGGCCCGGGCCACCCACCGACCTCATCTAACCTTGCCCGGCACGGGGCTGTAGCTCAGTTGGTAGAGCAGCTGGTTTGCAACCAGCAGGTCGCCGGTTCGAGTCCGGTCAGCTCCACTGGTGGTCCCTATCGCAACGTTTGCCCTAGTGGAACCGTGAAAATGATGTCCGATCGCTCGGACACATAAGTGTCGACTCTCAAACCATTCCGGGAACGTACGCTGGATTCGTTCGGGCCTTGAGTGTTATGCAAATGACGGAACCTGAGCGATATCGGACGGGCCGTCCCTCATTCGAGTGCCTTCGAGGCCCCGATGTAACCGGCAGGGATGCGTGCTCGTGCTCAGCGGTTTCGTCTCCGGGCATAGGCCTGGTGGTCCTCGATTGCCCGAGTCGTGAGCGAGCCGTCGTTCGGGTCGATGGCACTCTTGATCCGCCGGTGGATGTCGAAGAGTTGGCGCACCTGCGCTTGGGTTAGCGGGTCGAAGACCATGCGCCTCACCGTCTCCACGTGGGCCGGGGCGCTCTTCTCCATCTTCCTGAACCCGGCCTTGGTCAGTACGGCCAGGGTGGCGCGCCCGTCTTTGGGATCGGGCCGGCGTCGCACCCAACCGCGGTCCTCCAGCTTGGTCACCACTTGGGACAGGCGGGGCAGGGACCCGCTGGTGACCTCGGCCAGCTCGCTCATCCGACGGGACCAATCCGGAACGTAGGAGAGCGACGACAGCACTAGGTACTCGTAAAGGGTCAGCCCGGCGTCGCAGCGGAGCTGGGTGTCGAGGGCGCCCGGGAGGCTGAACAGCACCCCAACCAGGGCCAGCCAGGCCAGCGCCTCCTCCTCGTCCAGCCAGCGGGGCTCAGGCGTCTCCATTCCTTAAAGCTTAAGTCATGAAGTATTCCCTTGACAACGAAGCGATTCCGGGGATACGGTACTTAACGATTTAAAGATCAAGCTTTAACTAAATCCCAGGAGCACCCATGACGACCGTCACCCGCACCGTGCCTGGCTACATCACCGGCACCTGGGACATCATGCAATCGATCCGCCACGACCTGGGCTACGGCTCTCAGGTTGACCCGTGAGCCAGCCGATGAACAGCACGGCGATCGCCCTCATCTCCGCCTTTGTTCCCCTCAGAAGAAGTTGCGATTCCCGCGCCCACGCGGCCGGCGGTGTCGGTCAGGGCGCACCGACTCGGGACGCCACCGCGAACTGAAGGTTTCCTAGATGCCACGGGGGTGCGCCGACGACAGACGATGAAGAGAGCACGCACTGCACGGCTTAGCCCCGATCCGCACCGGGTTGGCGCAAGGAGTTCTGGAGCCTTTGGAGGTGGAGGGAATGCTCAAAGCAGGACAAAGAAAATGGCTGGCCCTGGTGGTTCTCGGCGCGGCCCAGTTCATGGTCGTACTCGATGTCTCGATCGTGAATGTAGCCCTCCCTTCGATTCAGCGGGCCCTGCACTTCTCGGAGCAGAACCTCCTCTGGGTGCTGAACGCCTACACCCTCGTCTTCGGTGGTTTCTTGATGCTCGGTGGCCGTGTCGCCGACAAGCTCGGCCGCCGTCGGGTGTTCATGTTCGGTGTCGCGCTTTTCTCGGTTGCCTCGCTCATGTGCGGGCTGGCCACGAGCTCGAGTTGGATCGTTGTCATGCGCGCAGTCCAGGGCCTCGGGGCGGCCATCGCGTCACCGGCGGCGCTCTCCATCCTGACCGTCACGTTCTCCGAAGGCCGCGAGCGCAACACCGCGTTGGGCATCTGGGGGGCGATCGCAGGAGCTGGCGCCGCGTTCGGAGTGCTGCTCGGCGGCATCTTCACTCAAGAGGTCGGTTGGTCGTGGATCTTCTTCGTAAACGTGCCGATCGGCGCGGCGGTGATAGTCGCCAGCCCCTTCGTCCTGGCGCCTTCCTTGCCCGAAGGTCAGCAACGGGGATTCGACGTGCCGGGCGCGGTCACGGTGACCTCGAGCCTCGTGCTTCTCGTGTTCGGGCTGGTGAAGAGCACCAGCTGGGGTTGGGCGTCTCCGGGGACCGTGAGCGTGCTCGTGGCGTCGGCCGCGCTCATGCTGCTGTTCGTGATCATCGAACTTCGGACTACGGCGCCGCTGGTCCCGCTGTCGATCTTCCGCAACCGCAGTCTGAGCGTCTCGAACGTGGTGGCGCTGGTTCTCGGGGCCTCCATCTTCTCGATGTTTTATTTCCTCTCTCTCTACATGCAGCAGGTGCTCGGCTACTCGGCGCTGAAGACCGGAGTCGGCTACCTGAGCGTCGCTCTGGCCATCATCGTTTCGTCGGGGGTCGCCCAGAACCTCGTCGCCAAGTTGGGAGTTCGGAGCGTGCTCGCGGCGGGAATGTTCCTGGCTGGAGGCGGCCTCGTGTACTTCAGCCAGGTCTCGGTCCACGGGAGCTATCTGGGGACGCTCCTGCCCGGGTTCTTGCTCGCCGGCGTGGGGATGGGATTGTCGTTCGTCGCGGTCACTATCGGAGCCGTGAGTGGTGTGTCGCCCAGAGAAGCGGGCGTCGCGTCTGGGCTGCTCAACACCAGCCAGCAGATCGGTGGTGCGCTCGGGTTGGCGGTGCTCTCGACCATCGCCGTCTCCGTCACGAAGACGTTCGTCGCGACTCGGCCTCGGAATCCACAAGTCGCGATCGCGGGTTTGACCCACGGCTTCTCCGTCGCCTTCTGGTGCGGAGCGCTCCTGGCCGCTGTGGGAGGGTTCGTCGCTCTCGTCGGGCTGGCGAGATCGGCGAGCCGACCCAATGAAATGGTTCCCGCCATGGGGCTGGTCACGGACGACGCGTGACGACGTGCTCACGGGAGTCTCCCGCTACGACGCAACGATGAACAAAATTCTTCAGACGTACAACGAACTCTGGGACAACGTTGGTGGAACCGTCACCAGGTGTGGCGGGAGAAGATCGAGAGTGGAGAAGAAACCTGACGGAATCCCAAAGAGAAGTCTTTGCGGGCGATTGTGAGACGGCTGCTCGCATCGAAGTACGGCCGCAACAACCTGGGTTGGGATGACTTGGACCCGATCCAGCGGGGGACGGGCCGTAGGGTCCCAGCTAAGAAGGGAGGGCGGCGAATGAGCGAAGTCCAGGACTGGAACAGCAAGATCATCGAGGAGTTTCGAGCGAATGAAGGCAGGGTCCGCGGACCGTTCGCTGGTGCCCCGGTTCTGCTCCTTCACACCATTGGGGCGAAGACTCGCCTGGAGCGGGTCAATCCAATGATGTATGCGGACCTTGACGGGCACCGCTACGTCTTTGCAACCAAAGCGGGTGCTGACACGAACCCGGACTGGTACTGGAACCTTGTGGCCCATCCCGACGAGACCGTGGAGGTGGGAACCGAGACGTACGAAGCCGCGGCCGTGCCGGTGACCGGGGACGATCGGGATCGGATCTACGCCGAACAGGCTCGCCAATACCAAGGGTTCGCCGAGTATGAGAAGAAGACCAGCCCGGCTCATTCCGGTCGTCGAACTCATCCCCAATGGCTGACGGAGCACTCGGCTGCCCCCGAACCGCCCATTGCGAAGTGCCCGGTACGTGCCGTGTGCGGATGCCATTGTCCGAAGGCCACCCGCTCGGGATTGCCGGCACCGCGCGATACAGCGCGGCCTCGGTCATCGGCTGACGGGCCACACCACGCGCATCACCGGCAGTACCGAGCGGACTGAGGTCGTTGCCGGGGCCCCGACAGCCGGTGATATCGGTCATCAGGCGGTCAAACCGTCGCTCTTCAGGAACACTCCCCAACCGGAAGCACCGGTAGTAACCCAAGAGACCGACCAACGCCACGGCGAGGTATGAGGAAAACGAAGAGCGATCAGATATTCCGAAGCCAGCGAACAGCCTCCGAGTCATCAAGGATCTCTGCGGTTGCCAGATTCTCGCGCAGGTGACTCAAGGACGATGAACCAGGAATGACCAAGGTCGTCGGGGAGAGAGCTAGGGCCCATGCAAGAGCCACCTGGGCAGGTGTGACATCCCACAGCGCCGCACCCCGGATCACCTCCGGCCTGTCGAGGACGCTGTCGGGGCCTGACGAACCGAAGCCCAGCGATGCAAAAGGCACAAATGCGATTCCTTCCCGTTCACATTCATCTAGAACGGACTTAGACGTCCGGTTGCCTACGTGGAAGTAATTCTGAACGCACGCAATGTCGGTGATTCGCAGCGCGTGCAGCAACTGGGCTCGGCTTACGTTGCTGAGCCCAATTGCCTTGATCAAGCCGTCGTTGCGGGCTGCGATCATCGCGCCCAGTTGATCGTCGAAGAAGGCGTCAGGTTCTGATTGCCGCATGACCCGCAGGTTGACGATCGGCAGCGCCTCCAGATCCAGCGTGCGCAGGTTGTCCTCGATTCCCCGTCGGAGCTGGGGCGGTTCGTCGTCAACAATGACAGCCCCACCCTCGTCCCGTTTCGCACCCACCTTGCTCACCAAAATCAGGTCGGAAGGGTAAGGATACAGCGCCTCGCGAATGAGCTCGTTAACAACGTCCGGTCCGTAGAACTGAGCCGTGTCGATGTGGTTCACTCCACTACGGACTGCCTCTCGCAACACAGCGAGCGCTTCGGCACGATCCCGCGGTGGCCCGAAGACGTTCGGCCCCGTGAGCCGCATCGCACCGAAACCGATGGGGGATACCGAAAACGGACCCAACGATCGCCTGTCCATCTCAATGATTGTCCGAGTCGTTTGACCGTTCTGCTGTACCAGCGGCGCCCGATGGCGAATCGGGGCCGTCGAACGCGGCCGAGAAGAGGTAGCTCGTGGCAACACTGCGGTAGGGCCGCCACTTCTCAGCGATGGCCAGTATTTCGGCCTGGCTTGGGAGGTGGTCGAACTCGTAGGCGCGCTGGATGGCCTTGCGCAGTGCCAGGTCGCCCGGGAGGACCACGTCTTCTCGTCGGAGTGCGAGGATCAGCGCACCTCGAGCCGTCCATGGACCGATCCCGGGGATCGCTGTCAGGGCGGCGATGACCTCGCCGTCCGGCAGCTTGCTCAAGACGTCGGGGTCCAATCGACCATCGGAAAGGTGTTCGGCCAGATCGCGCAGGGTGGCGACTTTTCGCCATGACAGACCAGCCTGGCGGAGACTTTCTGGAGACACCTCGAGCAGTTCGGCCGGGGACGGTAACCGACCACCGAACAGCACCTCGATGTGCCCCAGGGTTCGGCGCGTGGCGGCCACGGATAGCTGTTGGCCGACAACCTGGAACAGCAGGGCTCCGAACAGGTCCATGGCCGGGAGCTCGGCCATCCACCCCTGCGGGTCGAAGGTCGGCCTGGCGTCGATGAGCCGGGCCGGCACCGGGTCGGCCTTGCGGAGATGGGAGCGCACTCGGTCGAGCGGCGCCCCACGCTGCCGCTGGGCTGAAGTCCGAGGTGGCGGATTGGCCGATTCCCGGCCGGCTCGATCAGGCGCCATATGCGGGAATAATGGCTCCGCTAATTGGTGCGGCCGCCTCGCTCACCAGGAAGGCGACCACTTCGGCGATCGCCTCGGGAGCGACGGCATGCGACAGTACCTCCTTTGGGAATGCGGCCCGTGCCCTGGCGGTGTCGAGCAGCTGAGGGGCGACGCTGTTGACCCGAATGCCGAGTGGCCGCAGCTCGGCGTCGAGGATGCGGGTTAAGTGGACGAGGGCGGCCTTACTCACCGAGTACGCCGCCATGCCGGCCGAGGGTTCGATCCCAGGCCGGGCAGCGATGTGCACGATGGCACCCGAGCCGCTCCGCTGCATGTATGGCGCCACTGCCTGGCTGAGCCACAGTGCAGAACCGAGATTGACGTCGATCATCAGGCGCAACAGGTCCGGCGTCGTCGTCAAGGCGTCTCCGGCGTGAAACGCACCGATGGTGTTGACCAACACGTCCGGCGGGCCCACGTCGCGGACGATCCGTTCGACCATGGGAGCCGCGGCGTGTGGATCGGTGGCATCGATAACCTCGCGGACGATGCCGTCGGGAAGCCCTTCCAAGCCGGGCTCGGTCCGATCGACTGCCACCACGGTCATGCCGACGTCGGCAAGTTTGACGGCCGTCGCACGACCGAGCTCGCCAGCAGCGCCGACCACGATTGCCACGCGGCCCGTTAGGAGTCTGTCATTCGTCATGCGATGCACCTCCGCGTCTGAGTCCGTCGGGTCAGACGGTCGACGAGACGGCAGGCGGCTGCGTTGGGCGCGGTCAAACATCCATATATTGCTTGGTAAAGCAAGTTATCGTGGAAGGCATGGCCACCGTCAAGCCACTCTCTCCGAGCGAAGAAGCGCTCTGGCGCGCAGTGATGCGAATTGTCAAGGTCATCCCGCGACATCTGGACACCGACATGATCAGAGGCGCTGGCCTGACGGCGAGCGAGTACACGACGATCATGCACCTTTCCGAAGCTCCCAATCGCGAGTTGAGAATGGCCGACCTGGCCAACGCCACCGGCTTGTCGGCGAGCCGGATGACTCGCCTGGTGGACGCTCTCCAATCGCGTGGCCTTGTGACCAAGACGGCCAGCTCCTCCGACGCACGGGGCAACGTTGCCAGGCTCACTGCTCGGGGCATGGCCAAAGTGAAGTCGGCGTGGCCGGTTCACCTCGCTAGCGTTCGGCATCGCTTCTTCAATTGCATCGATGCAGGGGCCGTTGAGGGAGTGGCCAAAGCCTTGGCCGAGGTTGCCGCCCACCTCGAGGACACGGCCGCCGAACCACGAGCGCGTAGTTAGGGGCTCCAGTAAGCAGCCGGGGGAGCCCGGATAGCGGGACCGGGGAGGACTCAGGATCGATCGACGCAAGGGTTCAGAGACCTTTGCGGAGTCGAGAAGTGAGCACGATGTCGACCACGTCGGGAACGGTGTCTGTCCGAGCCCAGTCGCGTTGCAATTCGCAGGCCAGGGATACCCAGCCAATAGGCTGTGCGCCCGCTTGGACGATGCGCTCGAGCCCCGCCCTGTGTGCCTCAGGGGAAGTCCCCCCCACTGCATCGACGACAGGGAACACCTCGTAGCCCTGGCGGAGCGCGTCCAGTGCCGGGAATGCCAAGCACACCTCCGTCCACAGCGCGGCCATGACCAACTTCTTCCGGCCCGTCGCCTCGACTGCCCGGCGGAACTCGATGTCCTCCCAGGAGTTGATCTGGGTGCGGTCGATCTCGACCGAGTCCGAAAGGACCTCCTTCAGTTCCGAGATCGTCGGCGGTTGCCCGTTGGCGGCGACGTTCACGGTTGAGAGCACGATGGGCAGTCCGTAGGTCTTGGCGAGACGCGCCACCGACACGATGTTCTGTATAAGCAGATCGTGATCGATCGATGTGACCGCCAGAATCTGGCTCGGCTGGTAGTCGATCACGAGGAGTGCAGAATTCTGGGGCGTGAGGAGGGGATCAGCTACCGGATCACGCATCGGTTCACTAGTCACGTTCGTGCCTCTTTTCGTGCGGGCAGGCTAGTCGTTCCCCTTCGGTAGGGCAATCTAAAGTAACTTGCTTGCCCACGCAAGCCAAATGATGTACCGTCCGCTCTAGTCCTGGTCGTTGGCACCACCGTGAGGCCGTGCCGGTCCGAGAAAGGAGAGCTACATGAGCTCAACTACTTCTGGTTCGCCCACCGGGCTGCAACTGCCCGACTACGTGCCCGTCCCCCCGTCCGCACTCGGACCAGCCCTCAATGACCAGGGCTACTACGTCGGGCGCGTCGAGCGGAACCTGTTCTGGGTTACCGACGGGACCTACCAGTCAGCATTCCTCGCTACCAATGAGGGAATCGTCCTCTTCGACGCCCCGCCCACGATCGGCCACAATCTCCGCCGGGCGGTGGACGAAATGGCCGAGGCCGAGGGCGTCGCCAACACCGTTACGCATCTCGTGTACTCCCATCACCATGCGGATCACGCCGGTGCCGCCGACCTTTTCGGTAACGACCTGGTCCGGATTGGCCACGAGGACACACGACGCCTTCTCTTGCGAGACAACGATCCGACAAGGCCTGCCCCCGAGGTGACGTTCCGGGACACCTACACCCTGAAGGTTGGCGGCGAACGTGTGGAGTTGGTCTTTCACGGGCCTAATCACTCCCCAGACAACATCTTCATCCACTTTCCCGACCACGACGCGCTGATGCTCATCGACATCGTGAACTCAGGTTGGGTGCCCATCTACAACTGCAACCTCAGCGAGGACGTTCCTGGATACATCGACGCACCGGCCACGGCCCTTACGTATCCGTGGAAGACCTACATCGGTGGACACCTAGGAAGGCTTGGAACACGCGAGGATATCGAACTTCACCAGGCATACATCGCCGACATCGTGGAAAGCGCTCAAGGAGCGCTCTCCACATTGGACCCGACCCCGTACTGGGCGAAGTACGGGCAGAACGTCTGGGCCGCCGTAAAGGGCTATCTCGACGCAGTGACTGACGCCGCCACCGCTCCCGTGATCAAGAAGTACACCGGAGTTCTTGCGGCGGCCGACATCGAAGAGTTCACCAGAAGCACAACCTTCATGATCCTTCAGTCCATGCGCCTCGACCAGGGTGCCGGATCACAGGTGCACCCCTGATGAGATCCGTGCGTCAAACCTGGCGCTCTTCCTGCTCGGGGGTGCGCTGATCGGCGCAGGCGCCGGTGCGGTGTTCAAGGGGACCACCGGAATCGTGCTCGAAGCAAGCGCACCCGAAAACCGCCTCGCCATGACGTCGGATCTGCTCATCGCGCTCTTCGTCGGACTCTCGGTTCCAGTGGTCGGAGCGGGAATCGCGCTGAACCAGGGCGCCAGCGCACCCAACACCGTGCTCGGGTTCGCCATCCTCGTCGGGCTAGGCGTTTCCGTCTCGGGATGGGCGCTGCTCGGACGCCGACCTAGCAGTTCGGACCAAGATGCGTAGACCGATTCGCCTGCGGCTCAGGTGGGTTGTCGACCATCCGGACAAGACGATGGCCTGGACCACCCGTAGGAGTGCCATGAGCGGACTGCGGCGCTTCCGACCTGGCATGAAACGACCCGACGGCTTGCGGCCTCGAGGCCGGGAAGGGACGCAAGACTGTGCACCCATACAATGCGCGCCACGCGAGCAAGGGCTCTGACGAGGTAGCGCCGCGTGTCGCTTGTGGATGTGCGAGCCTGATGTCATGAAGGGGGTTCGGGCGCCATGTCGATGATCGACTACGACGCGAGGCCCGTCACTCCTCAGGTCTTACTGGTCGGACCCCGAGCGTCCTCCGTGGGTTACAGCATCCGCGACTTTCTCAGCCGTAACGGAGTCCCCTATGAGTGGGTTGACGTGGACGACGGGGCGCGGGTCGGAGCGTTGCTTTCCGCAGCAGAGATGGGTCTGGACCAGCTACCGGTCTGCGTCCTCCCGGACGGAGTGAGTCGGCCCGGGTTTCCTAGAGACTCAGTTGTCTGTGAAGGCTCTGCTTCTCATGCTGCACTCTGACGGTAGTAGTTGGCCTCGAACTCTGCCGGCGGAATCTTGCCGATCTCGTTGTGG
>Ga0182024_10002296_pt1 | contig 47791 bp, 44 predicted proteins | sample P32metaG_FD_120480 | JGI IMG/M metagenome (GOLD analysis project Ga0182024, IMG submission 120480) | Permafrost microbial communities from Stordalen Mire, Sweden - P3-2 metaG (Illumina Assembly) | ecosystem: Environmental > Terrestrial > Soil > Wetlands > Permafrost | place: Sweden: Stordalen... | reverse complement strand
GATCCACAGCAGAAACATCACCGGCGGCAGCATCACCCACTGGCCCACCCTCAGGTATCCAAGCGTGCCGAGACCCGCGCCGAACGCGAATGAGCCGATGATCGACGCCAGCAGAGCGACGCGCAGGCTCGACGGGTGCAGCCGGTGCGAATGGGGCTCGATCTTCCCGCGGCGGCTGTCGAAGAGCCACCAGAGTAGCTGCGCGACTTCCGAGCCCAGGTCGGTCACCACGCCGGTGACGTGGGTGGTGCGGACGGTGCCGTTGGAAATTCGCGTGATGGTGGCGTTCTGCAATCCCATCGAGAACGCGGCCAATCCCGTCATCAGGTAGATGATCGGATGCCCCTCGCCGACGTGCGGCAGATCAAACCGCTGCAGCAGCACGGCGAAGATCGCCAGCAGCGATGCTTCGATGACCATCGGCAGCACGTAGATCGATTCCCACGCTTTTCGCCGGCCCAACTCGGTGCAGACGCCGGATGTTGCGGCGCCGACGAAGAACGAGACCAGCAGGAAGAGCCCGAAGAACGCCGGCTTCCAATCGCCGCTCGAAAGGTCTCGACCCAGGTTCGACGTGATGCCGCTCATGTGCGACGTGACGGTGCCGCACGTGAGAATCGTCACGACGTTGGTGTAGCCGCCCACCCAGGCGAGAGTGATCGCCAGGCGGGCCTGTTGATGAAAGGAATGGGCTTGAGAAACGAACATGGGACGATAGAGGGATTATCGGCGGAAGTGTGCCGCGAGAATACGCTGAGGTCGATTCATTAGTCCTGGTGTTTGCGATCATCCTTTGACTGGAACCGTTGATGTCTGGCGTTTTCCCGGCCCACGATAAACTGCTCGACCGTAAACAGTATCGCAAACGCGGCCAGTCCAAGGACACACGCTCCGAATGGGCCGTAGTTCGCAAGACCAACAATGACGCCGCACAAAGTCCCGATGCAGACGACAGCCAAGTACAGGTGTTCAATCTGGCTCAACATGAGCGACTCTTCTTACAATTCTTATCTGCCCAACTCGCGAGTCCGTTCTTGGACGCGATACATCAGCCTTGGGTTCCGTCACGCTGCGAACCGCGCTTAGGCGGCGATACCACTTTCAAGTTGAGCTGCTTACTAATGGCATCAAACAGACGGTTGGTTTCTTCCATGTGCTCGTAGATGTTGCCGCCGTGCTGGGAAGCGATCTCTTCTCGCACCCGTCGCACGTCGTCAACAGCGGTGGGTTCTGATTGAGGGATGTTCTGATCAGTCATCGTTCTCCTCCACAATCATAAGGTCCGGCGTAACGATTTGTGGAGCGACCAAGTTTAGTCGGGCACAAATCACCGCGAGATGAACGCGTTTGTTCGGGTTTGCCAAGTGCTTTTGATTCCATGTCAGCAGGTAATCGATTTGGTGAATCACGCAGAAAGCAAGATGGATCGCGTCACCTTCAACCGCCGGCGTCGGCATGACGCGCTCTTTGACGAGCAACTCGGCCAATTCAACGACCTCTCTTGTAAAAGCCAAGACTTCAAGCCCGGATAGCATCAGCAATGCAGGCTTGCGGACGGGCTCCGGAAATTCGGCGCTACTGAGCTCGCGCACCACTTCAGGCGAAATGCATAATTCAAATCGGCGGGCATAGGTTCTCCACCAAGCCAGACTCGTCGCTTGCCTGCCAAGATCCACAGTTCCAGTGCGGATTGTCGCGCATTCGCTGAAGAAGCTGGTTTCAAGGTAAACGCGTGCCACTGCTCAAGTTTAGCATGACTTGCCAGATCGGCGAGTCGATGCCATCGAATCACTTCATCAGCAGCCTGTTGCACGGCGGTCTGATTCAGCGCTCGTACGGGCAAGTTCTGATCGGTTCCACGCAGGGCCACAACCGTGCATGCGGGCGGTACTTAGCCATATCGAACGATGGTGAAATCGTACGTTGAAAAAGTCTAGGAGCGGCGATGAATCGAAGCGTATTGATTGGGTTGCTCGGGCTGGCCGTCGGAATCATTGGAACGCGGGCGCTTCATGCCGGTGCCGTAGTCGATCCGTCTCGACAGGAAGAAGAGCGCCTCGAATTCCAGACGCAACAGCCCTGGTCGCCGCGGGTCGATCTCAATGCCGATGTCGCGATGGTTTACGGCATCGGCAAGACGCTGCCTGCCCGAATCAAAGACTGGAAGGATCACGGCTATCGCATTCACGTGATGACCGGCGTCGCGTGGGGGAATTATCAGGATTATTTTTACGGGCGCTGGGACGGCACGCCACATAAGGATCAGGCGCAGACGCGCCATGATGGATCGATTCGCGGGCACGGCGGGGATGTCTACTACATGTCGCCGGGGATCGATTATGGCAAGTATCTTTCGGAAGGCGTGCTGAAGGCGCTCGACGCCGGGGCAACAGCGGTGTGCCTCGAGGAGCCGGAGTTTTGGGTGGATACGGGGTGGGAGGAGAATTTCAAACGCCAGTGGAAGGAATACTACCACGAAGACTGGCAGGCTCCTGATTCCAGTCCGGAAGCACAGTACAAAGCATCAAAGCTGAAGTACTATTTGTATCGCCGGGCGCTGGCTCAGGTGTTTGATGCGGTGCATGACTATGCCAAGAAGCATGGCCGGGAGATTCCGTGTTACGTCGCCACGCATTCGCTGATCAATTACGCCCAGTGGCGGATTGTCAGCCCGGAATCGTCGTTGATGGACGTCGGCTGCGATGGGTACGTCGCGCAAGTTTGGACGGGCACATCGCGAACCCCCAATGTGTATGACGGCGTTCGCCGCGAGCGCACGTTTGATACCGCGTTTCTCGAATACGGCGTCATGCAGAACCTCGTGCGCGCGAGCGGCCGGCGCATGTGGTTTCTGAACGATCCGGTTGAGGACAACCCGCGTCACAATTGGGTCGATTATCGCACGAATTGGGAATGCACCCTCACGGCGTCGCTTTTGCAGCCGGAAATCTGGCGGTATGAAATCATGCCGTGGCCGCAGCGCATCTTCATGCGACGCTACCCTTCGGCCACGCAACCCTCGCGGCGCGAGCCGATTCCCAAGGAATATGAAACCGAGCTGCAGGCGGTCATCACCGCGATGGGCGACATGAAGCAGCCGGAGAGCGCCATCCGCTGGCAGGAAGCCGGCACGCAGGGCGTCGGCGTGCTGGTGTCGGATACGCTCATGTTCCAGCGCGGCCAGCCGATGACCTCCGACGAGCACCTCGGCCACGTCTACGGCCTGGCTCTCCCCCTCCTCAAGCATGGCGTGCCCGTCGAACCCGTGCAGATCGAAAACGCGACCGCTCCCAAATTCCTCGATCGCTACAAAGTGCTGCTGCTGAGTTACGTCGGCCAAAAGCCACCATCACCCGCGTTTCATACGGCGCTCGCGAATTGGGTCAAGCAAGGCGGCGCGCTGGTCGTCGTCGACGACGACAGCGATCCATTTAACAGCGTCCCCGAATGGTGGAACGCCAAACCCCTCGCGTACAAGATGCCGCGAGAGCATCTGTTTGAGCAGCTTGGATTGCCGATGGATTTTGTCGGATCCAAATCAGTCGGCAAAGGCGCGGTGATCCGCGAATCGGCGTCGCCTGCGAAGCTCACGTATGAAAAGGACGGCTCCACCCGCGTTCGCGCGCTGGCCAGCGAAGCCGCGAAAATGGTTGGCGTCCCATGGAAAGAGACGGAAGCCATCGTCCTCCATCGCGGCCCCTATGTCGTCGCCGCGGGTTTGGAAGAGGGAGTGTCGGATGCAAAAACGTACTCGCTCGACGGCCACTTCATCCCGCTCTTCGACGCCGCGCTCCCGGTTAAGACGCACGTAGAAATATCGCCCGGCGTGAAATCGCTCTTGGTGGATCTCGATAGCGAAAGCCTGGCAAAGGAAGGCGTCATCGCCGCCGCGTGCCGGGTGACGGATCAGCAGATCACGCCGGATGCGATCAAGTTTAAGGTTGATGGGTTGGAGGGGTCGAATGGGGTGGTTTGCGTGAGGATGAGTGCTGGGCCCAAGATGGTCCAAGTAAGGGATAAGAAACTAACGACCGGTGATTTTGAATATTCCGACGGGCTGCTGCGGATTCGGTTCGTCAACTCGGCGGCGGGAGCGCCTGTCGAGATTCAAAAGTAACTGGAACGCGCGCTCCGGTAAGCGCACAGCTGGCGCATGAGACTTTGTTTGGGGTGAGATTCCATGACGCGGGCGCGTGAGCACGTCTCGATTCGGAAAGCCAACGCCAGGCGCGATTGGTTGGGCGGGGCGATCGCGGTGATTCTCGGTGGCCTGCTGTTGTTCCTCCCCGCGGCGCTCGGCGGGGTTGAGCCGTGGAGCGAGACGGTGACGCTGGGGGCTGTCGGCGTGCTGGTGGTTTTGGCTTTGGTGCGGTCGGCCTGGATCGGACGGAAAGCGTGGGTGGGTTGGCGGGTGTTGGGGCCGGTCGTGGGCTTTTTGATTGTGGTGGGGATGCAGTTGGTTGCGCTGCCGGGCGGATTGCTCGGGCGGGTGTCGCCGGAAACGGCTCGGCTGCGGGCCGATTTGACGGCGGATTTGGCGGGGACGCCGAGCCTTTCGGCTGGGGATACGCTGAGCTTTTATCCCTACGCCACCCGGCATGATTTGCGGATCATTTTGCTGGCGGCGGGGATCTTCTTTGTGGTGCTGGAGGTCTATCGCACGCCGCGGCAGATTCGGCGATTGCTGGCGACGATCGCGGGCATCGGCGCCGCCAGTGCGGTGCTGGCGTTGCTGCAGGATTTCGCGGGGAATGAGAAGATTTATTGGGTGATTCCGACGGCTTACCGCGCGACGTGCGGGTCGTTCGTGAATTACAGCAATTTCAGCCAGTTCATGAATCTGTCGATTGGGGCGGCGCTCGGGCTGTTGCTGATTTGTTTTGAAGAAGCCCGGAAAACCGAGGGGGATAGCGACGACGAAGATCGCGGGATAGCGGTCCTGGCCCAGCCGCGATATCGGCCGGTGCTGGCGCTGGCGGGGATGATCTTGCTGAGTGCCGTGGCGATTATGTTGTCGATGAGCCGCGGGGGGATGCTGTCGCTGATGGTGGCGGCGGGGATCACCGTGCCGCTGCTCTCGCGCAAACGCGCCAAGGAGGGCGGGTGGGTTATCTCGGCGATTTTGATGCTCGTCTTCTGCGTGCTGCTGTATGCGGGATTTGATGCGGTGTGCGATCGCCTGTCGACGCTCTACAACCGGCCGGACCCGTCGAGTGGCCGGTTCCAAACATACAAGGACATGGCGGGGATTATCAGGAAGTTCCCGATCCTGGGCATTGGCCTGGGCAGCCATGAGATGGTCTATCCGATGTTCGACCAGTCGCATGATCCTGATCTGCCTCAGTCGGCGGATAGCGACTGGTTTCAAGTATTTGAAGAGACTGGCATCGTCGGCGGCATTCTGGTTGTCGCGTTCGTCGCCGGCATCGGCAGTTACTTCGTGCGTCTTGTGCGGCGATCGCGAAAAGGAATTTACCTCGCGGTGTATGGCGTCGGGTTTGGGCTGATTGCCGTCATTTTGCACAGTTTTACCGACTTTGGTCAGCACGTGCCGGCGGTGGCGGCACTGTCGGCGATTTCATGCGCGATCATCGTCAATCTGACTCGGTTGCGCGATGAGGAGCGGGTTGAGAAAGCAGTAGCCGAGGGGCGGGAGGTGACGATCAAGCCGCCCGGACTCGTGGCGGGGCTGGTGCGCCGGGCGTGTCTGTTGGGTGTCGCGGGGGCATTGCTCCGCGCAACACTCGGCTCATATCAGACCGCGGTCGCCGCGTGGCATTGGGGCCATGCCGAAGAAATGAGCGGCGCGCTGAGTGGGAACAACTGGCAGGGGAGCGATGAACAGTTCCGTTCCCTGTTAGCCGAGGCGTCTCTGGCGGCCGCCACCGTGCCGGAGAATGCGAACTATCGGTTCGATCTCAACGGCATGCGTTGGAATGCGATCGCGCGGCAAGGCGATTTGCCGCAGAACGGCACTTCAGATCTCAGCCAGCAGCAGTTGGGATTTACCCAGCGAATTGTCGACGATTTGAAGGTGACGCGGACGTTGTGCCCGACGTTTGCGCCGCCGTGCTCGCTGGAAGGGCAGATTGAGTTCTTTGTCCTGGGCCAGCCGGCAGGCGCCGATCGCATTCGCGAGGCATGCCTGCTTTATCCAAATCATTCGCGCATCGCCTTCGAGGGCGGCGTCGTTGACGTGGATCAGCAGCGATGGGACGAGTCGCTTCAGCAATTTAATCACTGCCTGGATGTCGATCCCGGGTTATTCGGCGACATCGCATCGCTCTACATTGACCACGCGGGTCGGCCCGATTTAGCCGCCACGCTGGCCAGGCAGCGGAATAGTGTCGGCGACATTCTTGACGTGATCTCTCGTGTCGCCAACCGTCCGGGCGCTGCGCAGGACGAGGCAACTCGGCGATCGATCGCCGAGGCGGCGGATACGCTGATTCATCAAGGGTTGCCGGAAGACGCACCGGCATGGCAGCTGCGGGCACTGGCCGACCTATGCGTCCAGCGCGGTGATGTGCCCGCGGGCGCCGATTATTTCAGACGTGCGATAGCCAAGGATTATGGCCAGGTCGGCTGGCATTTCCGGCTCGCGCAGCTGCTTGACCAGCAGGGCAAGACGATGGACGCGGTCGATGAGGTGCGTGTTTGCTTGAGACTGCAGCCGGGGATGGATGAGGCTCGAAGAATGCTGGCAGATCTAAGCGTTCGGCGGGGATTTGTTCCTGATCGATAATCGATGGGTTTGACCTGGCCATGCTGCTGCTGTGCCGCCCGTTTCGATGTCGCTATTGTCCGCGGCGCTTCTATAGATCGATCTGCTATGGCCCTTACTGAATATCGCTCAGCTTAAGGTCGCGGCTGCCCTGATAATATTGGCTGGGCAATTCGGATAAGCCAGGACGATCAGTTGCATTTCTTCCGTCCTCGTGAAGGCGAATATTGGGAAATTGCACAAGTTTTCCCCTATATCCACTAGTTTTCCTTGACGACTACTGACGCGGGCATTAAGTTCCAAGGGGTAGCTGGTCGTATTCCAGATGTTTCCGTGGGGATCTCTTGGTTGCCAAAATACTTGGGTTTGCGCAGCGATTTTTTAAGTGCTGCTGCGTGGAATGACCGCGATTTGCGGTCACCTGACATTGGGGTTGTTAAATGCGTATTTTTTCCCTGGCTGTTCTGTTGGGCGCTGGTGCCGTTGGGCTCATGACGGCGTCGCTGCGGGCGGACGTATCGCTCTACGACAGCGGTGGTTTCGACCTAGACACTCGCTTCAGTCCAACTTTCGTGAACGGGAGTGAGCCGAGCGTTCAGGGTAACCTCCGCGGCCAGGATGGGGGTGCCTGGTACTACCGAGGCGCTAACACCTCGACTAGCACCCAGGCATCTGCCCAGGTGATCACCACGGCCGAAGGTCCCAACCTCTCTCCTCAGCAATCCGTTCAAGTGACGCGGTCCGGCGGGGATGGCGAGTGGGCGCCCATGCTCAACTACACCGCAACCGGCATGACCGTGAAGGTAACTTGGGCGATGGACCTGGCTTCGTTTGCAAGTGCATCATTGTTAGGCCCCTTCATGGGCATTGATGGCTACTCGGGCAGTGTCACTCGACTTGGCGGTGCGGGGATTGATGCAAGTACGGGCGAGTTTTTGTTCGAGGATCCGGCCTTCGGCGGAGGTTTCAACATAAATGCCGCCGACACTGTTATCGGTTTGGGTTGGCATCAGTGGGAAATTGATTACAACTTCAGCACGCAGACTTATTCCGCCTCTGTAGACGGGACGACGGAAGTGTCGGGAGTTTCATTTTTAATACCGGCCGCGACCGTGTTCAGCGACGCCGATATAGCGACCCTGCAGAATGTGCCGCCCGCTGACCTGAGCAACACGGGTACCGCTTATTTCGATAACTACGCGGTCAGTGCCGTGCCGGAGCCGACTTCGCTCGGCGCGGCTTTGCTGGGCGTTATTGGCTGTTTGCATCGTCGTCGGAAGTGACTCTTAGCTGAATGGTCTGTATTTTGCCAATATTTTTATGTTCGCCGGAAGATCACCGCGTTGAAAGAGAAAATAGACATGGCAATTCCATCAGGCGTTAATCGCCATTTCCGAGTTCGAGCCCTTGGCGCTCTGGTTTTGGGTGGCACAGTTGCTGTTTCAGCGACTTACGCCGCGGCCGAAAGTTCTAAAGCGAAGGCTGCCACGTTCGATCCCTTTGATGTGCCGGTATTGCCGGTGTCAACTCCTGCTTTGTTGAGTCCGAAGCAGGAAGCTACGCTTGAGAAGAAGAACGAAAAAGCACAAAAGCAGCCCGAGAAGGCAGTGGCGAAGACTGTTGTCGTCCCTCCCACGGTCGTTGCGGTAACACCTTCGCGAATTCCGGTGATTTCTGCTCCACCAGTAGTCGCACCACCGGTGCCGGTAGTTGGCGCGCCGCCCGTCGCGGCGATTGTAACGGTTCCTACCCCACCGGTGGTTGTACCGACCAGTCCGGTTCCTCCGCCAGCGACGACGGTTGCTCCGGTTTCGGCTCCGGTGATGATTGCGACCCCAATATCAACGGTTACGGCAGCGCGTCCGCCGCGCGTGCCCTATTTGCCCCCGCCGCGCAGTCCGGAATTACCTGACCCGGTGGGTCCGCTGCATCCATAATACAAACTGCATCCATAGGATACATCGTGTGCTGTTTCCGCACAGATCGCCCCGGCCGGGCACCACCAGCCGGGGCGATCCGTGAATTTCTGGACGACCGCTGAATAAGCTGGCGGTCGCAGGTAAGTCACACTGGAATTGACTATCTGTGGACCGGCCCTGGCTATTAGTGTACGCGGGCAGCGCAGATATCCTTCACGTCCAACTCCACGGTTGTGTTGCCATTGTAGGTATTGAGCGTTGGTTCACCGGCGAGATCGAGGTGCGTGTCGGGTTTGAGCGTATCGGCCAGGTCACCCTGTCCAAACGCAATGCATTTCATGAATCGCCCGCCTTGGCTGATATGAAGCTGTAGGTGATCGGCGGTCTTCCCAGCACGGCGGGGCGGGCCGCTCAGCTCCACATTCTTGATACAGAGGAGCGGCTTGCGGTTGCCGTGGCCGAACGGACCCAGGCGAGCCAGGTCAATCACCAGCGCGCTGGTGATTTGTTTCAGTTCCGCGGTCGCGTCGATCTTCAATGTGGACGTGAGCTGTTCGGCCGTCAGCGACCGCGAAGCTTCCGCGCAGAAGCTCTCGCGAAATCTTTCGAATTGATCGCTCTGGATCTTGAGACCCACCGCCATCTCATGTCCGCCGAACGCGTCCAAATGCGCAGCGCAGCTTTGCAGCGCGTGCGCGAGGTGAAACCCGGTGATGGAACGACCGCTGCCTTGGCCGTGGCCGTTGTTGAGTGCGACGACGATTGCCGGGCGGTGAAAACGATCGACAATTCGCGAGGCGACGATACCGACAACGCCGGGATGCCAGCGCTCATCGCCGACAACAATCGCGCAGTTTGATTCCGTCCCGTATCCATTAGCTTCAATCTGCTCCAACGCCTGATCGAGAATTTCGCGCTCGATTGCCTGGCGTTTGCGGTTTTGTTGCTCAAGGTACGTCGCGGTTTGCTGTGCTGTCGCGGCGTCCTGCGACGTGAGCATCTCGATCGCCAGCTTGGCGTGGCCCATGCGCCCGCAGGCGTTGAGCCGCGGCGCGAGCAGGAATCCCACGTGAAAGCTGTCGAGCTTTTGGCCGGTAAGGTTGGCCGAGGAGATCAACGCTTGAATGCCCGTGAGCTTGCTCGCTTTCAATCCGGACAGGCCGAAGTGCGCCAGCGCCCGATTCTCGCCGACCAGCGGCACGACATCCGCGATGGTTCCCAATGCCGCGAGTCCCGTGGCTTCCAGCAAGACCTGTCGAAATGCATCGCTGACTTTCGCCGCGCCGCTGACGGCCGAGCCAATGCCCCACGCGAGCTTGAACGCCACGCCGGCTCCGCAGAGATGTTCATTCGGATATGGCTTCGCGTCGCTCGGCAATCTTGGATGCACCGTCGCGCAACAATCGGGCACCAGCGGCTTGCCGTTTTCAGAATGAAATTCGTGATGATCGGTGATGATCAGATCGACGCCGCGTGCTTTGGCGACTTTCGCGGGTTCGATCGCGGTGATGCCGCAATCGACGGAGACGATCAGCTTGGTGCCCGCCTTGCAGATCTGCGCGAGGGCGTCGGAATTCAGGCCATAGCCTTCCTCGATACGGTGAGGTACGTAAAAGTCGGCGGTGCCGCCAAGGGCGCGGATCGCGTGCCACAGGATCGCGGTGGCCGTAATGCCGTCTACGTCGTAGTCGCCGTAGATGACGATCTTCTCGTTGTCGCGAATGGCCCTGGCGATGCGCTCGGCCGCGTGAGTCAGACCCGGGATAGCCTGCGGATCGTGAAGGCTCTTAAGACTTGGTTTGAGAAACGCCTCCGCGGCAGACGCGTCCGTGATGCCGCGGTTGACGAGAATCTGCGCCACCAGCGGCGAGACTTTCAGCCGAGCAGCAAGATCGGCCGCGCCGGGCTTCGGTTCCGCGAGATTCCAACGTTTTTCACGACGCATCCGTGCTTCAAGCCGACCTCGGCTCGCCTCGCGCATCGTAACCGATGCGCGAGGCTCCGAATATCAATCGTTACGGCAGATCGAGGAAGATTAGCTCCGCGTCTGCATCGGCCTGGATCGTGATCTTCGGTTCACCGGCCGCTCGAAGCTGATCGCCCTTGACCAACTTCGTGCCGTTCACGGTGACGGCTCCGTCGATCACGAACAAATAGGCATGCGTACCTTTGTTCGCGTGCTCAACTTTCTGGCCGGTCTTCAACGACGAGACGTAGATCGTCGTGTCCTGATCGATTGTGAGCGTGCCGTCGACATCGCCGCTGGAGACCACCGGCAGCAACTTGCCTTGTCGCTGTTCCGGCGTGAACTGCTTCTGCTCCCAGCGCGGCTTGTTCCCTTTGTTTCGCGGCAGAATCCAAAGCTGCATCAGCTTCGCCGGCTCAGTTTCCGACGCATTGTATTCCGCATGCGTGATCCCTTTGCCCGCGCTCATCACCTGCACCTCGCCGGGGTGTACGATGCCGCGGTTGCCGAGCTGGTCCTGATGCTCCAGCTGGCCGCCCACGACATAGGTGACGATTTCCATGTCGCGGTGCGGGTGCATCGGGAATCCGCCGCCGCCCTCGATGATGTCGTCATTGAAAACGCGCAGCGCGCTCCAGTTCATGTTCTTCGGGTCGTAGTAGTCGCTGAACGAAAAATGCCAGTAAGTCTTGAGCCAACCGGCGTCTTTATAGTTCCGCTGTTTGGATGGAATTGTCGCGATCATGGTTATCTCCTTGTTATAACGATATCCGTTGCAACAGATATTGTACGCGGCACCAGCGGCTCAGGTTCGATTTCGCGCGGATTCCAGTAAGTCGCTCAAGTTCTTGAGTTTATCGCGATCGAGGTGCCGGAGCTGTCGATGATGCAGTTCAAGAATTGACTCGTCGAGATTTTCAAGCAGCGTCAGCCCGGCGGCGGTAATGACCGCGCGAACGACCCGCCGGTCGGATGCGTCGCGATCACGCCGGATGAGATCACGCTTCTCCAGCCGATCGAGCAACCGCGTCATATCCGGCTCGCGCGTCAGCATCCGCTCGGTGATCTTTCCCGATGCGAGCCCCGCATCGCCGGCGGCTCGGAGGATACGCAGCACGTTGTATTGCTGCGGCGACAAATCATATGGCTTGATCAGCTCGGCAAACTCCGCCATCAGATCGTCGGCGGTTTTTTGAAGCTGCAGGAAGACTGTTTGCTCAAGCGTTCGACGGGGCCTGGCTGAAGTTGAAGCCATGCCGGGATGATAGTCGTGTTGCGATTACCAGAACATCCAGTCGCCGGTCCAAAGCACATACGCGCCCAGCAGAAAGTTCGTGACGGCGTGCATCACGATGCACGCGCCCAGGCTGCGCGTGTAGAGGAGCAACCCGCCGATCATCAAACCCCAGACGAGAGCGGTGAGCCACTGTGGATGCACCATGCAGAACGCAATAGAAACAACCAGCAGCGGGATGCCGCGATCCCATTCGCCGATTTTCGCGATGCGGAAATCCGCCGGGGCGGCGATGGTCCGCCAGAGGAAGTCGCGCCAGAAGAATTCTTCCATGAAAGGAACGACCAGCGTTGGTCCGGCCCAACGAAACGCGATGAATCCAATGAACGCCAGCTTTGATGGGATGGCTTCGGACGGAACGAACGGCTTGCCCCCCATTTCGGGAAAGGATGGGAACCAATGCAGGACGCGCTCGGGCACGAGCAGCGGATACCAATGTAAAATCAGCTTTTCCATGCCGACCCATTGGACGATGCCGACGACGCCGAGGATTGCGCCGAGCCAACAGTAGTCCCAGCGGATCCTCGCGTAGTGGCGTCGCATCGCGATCAGCAGGGCGCCGGCGAGGATCGTTTTTACGACGTAGCTGACGGCATAAAGCGACGGCCAGGTTGTGCCGACCCCGGTGAGCGCCAGGAATACCAGCATGGGCGACAGGTAGGCGCTGTCGCGTTGGTCGGGCGCGAGTTGAGCCGGCGCGGCATCGGTCATTATTTCGACGCCGGGGGTGAGAAGAGCACCAGGCTGGCGGTATGGCCGTGGAGAAAATTCTTCCCGCCGACCGGGCCAAGCTCGCCGGCGGCGAAGAAACCGGCAATCGGAGTTCGCGGCATCGCCGTCGCAACCGCGCTGGAATCGTGATCCGAGTGTCCGAACAGTCGCGAGCCGCGGCCGTTGCAGCTGAACAGCAATCCGCCGGCGGCTTTGGTTTGCGATGATTGCTCGAGAAGGAGGGTCAGGTCTTCCGTCGCGCTCTCGGCATCGCGCACATGGAACTGCACGGTTTGCCCCACGCGAACCATGTCGGCCAGGGCGATCGCGCCATCGTTCTGCCCGACGCCGACCACGTTGCGCACCAGAAAATCGCCGCGCGTGAACGTTTCACGGTATTCAGTCATGACACGGCCGATCAGCAGGCCGTTTTCGAGCAACGCGCGATCGCGCGGCGGAAGCTCATTGACAACTTCCTGAAGTTTGCCCAGCGCGGGTTTGCCGCCCAGCTGTTGAATCACATTTTCGCGAGCTTTGGTAATGACCATCGGCTGGCCGATCGGCCGGCAGCCCTGGCTGACGACGGTTTGAACGTCGATCGGACCACTCAAACTGATTCCAACAGTGCCGGTGGACAGCATTTGGTCGTTACGGAAGAGGACATTATCTCCGGGCCGTCGCGCGGCGCTGGCAAGGCCGCCGATCAGCGGCAGGCCGGGCATTGTGGTATCGAGGGCGCCGATCAAGGCATCGATCGGGCTCGTGAACGGGTCGCCCATCGCGATTACGGCTCTTGTCTCAGGGCCGAGGCCGAGCTTCTCTTTTAAGACGTCCTCGTCTTCGATCAGCTCATGCCACGCGGATTGCCCGGCGATGTGAAACGGATGAAGCCGCACGTTCGGCAGGTGAGCCGCGACTACGGCCAGACCCGGCGTCCGCTCTACCTCGCGGCCCGCGCCGATGATTCCTTCGCCCGCGCACCCGATCAACGCCTGCGGGTCAAGCTCAAGCCAGAGGCGTTCGAGGATTTCGTTGGCGCGCTCGCGATGATCGCCGGTGAAAAAGACGAAAACCACATCAATTCCGAACGCGGCGGGGGCATTTATTGTTTCGATGACCTCGCGGGCGGCGTCGTCGGCATCGTGGTTTTCGCTCAGGGCGCTGAAAAACTGCATTCGCGCATTCTCCCGCACAGAAGGGCCGATCGGCAAGTCGCCGGTGTGCTCTTGTTCGGCATTGACCGATGCGCCAATAATCGGGTGTCAATATAGAAGGACGGTCAAGATGGTTGAAGTGAATATCTCGTATGAGGGTGACCTACGCTGTAAGGCCACGCATGGTCCGTCAAAGACGACGCTGATCACCGATCCACCGGTGGACAATGAGGGCCGTGGCGAATCGTTTTCGCCGACCGATCTGGTGGCAACGGCACTCGGAACCTGCATGCTGACGATCATGGGAATCGCTGCCAAGCGGCATGAGATTGACATGCGCGGCGCCGCGGTGAACGTGAAGAAAGAAATGACGCCGCAGCCTACGCGGCGCATCGGCCAGCTGACTGTGCAGATCAGCGTGCCCGGCGATATTTCTGAAGACAATCAGCGTCGTCTGAAGGCGGCGGCGATGACATGCCCCGTGCATCGCAGCCTGCATCCGGATGTGAGAATCCCGGTTACGTTTGTCTGGGGGCCAGCCAAAGTGGTTGAGAACCTTATCGAAGCGCACTGATGCGCGAGTCGCTCGTGCATCTGGATTGAACGGCCGGGGACCGGCACGGCTGGCAAGTTGCGTTGCGCCGGCTACCATCGATAGCTTCCTCATGATTGCATTCGTCTGCCACGTCTGCCGCACGAGCCTGTCGGTCGAAGATTCGCAGGCCGGGCAGATGGTTCGCTGCCCGACGTGCCGCCAGACGCTGCGCGTGACGGCCAAGCCGAGTGATGTCGCGGCTTCCGTTGCGGTGGCGGGCGGGGCGTTTCGGGCGCGATCGGGCGTGGGCAAGCGATATGGCTTCAACTGCGGCTATTGCTCCAGCCGACTTGAAGCCAACGAAGGGATGGCCGCCCAGGACGGCCAGTGCCCCACATGTGGCAACACGATCACCATTCCCATCATCGATCGTTACGGGCGCCTGATCGACCCGAAGACCCGGCAGATCATCAAGCAGGACCCGCATCCGGTGCATGCCTACGCCGCGGCGGGCGATCGCGCGCCCCAGATCATTCGAGGTGTTGAAGGTCGGCGATCCATTCGCTGTGCTCGATGCAACGCTGTCAGCCCGATCACCGCCAACAATTGCGCCGCCTGTGGAATGCCATTTACGATGGAAGGCACAACTGTTGACGCGACCGGCAACAACGGTGGAATGGCCGTCGCCTCGCTTGTCCTGGGGATTATCGCAGTGATTCCCTGCATTGGCATGGTCACGGCCCCTCTTGCACTGATTTTCGGCATCATCGCGTACAACCGAACATCCGGAATCGAGGGGGCTGGATCGGGACGCGGAATGGCGATCGCCGGAATCGTATTGGGATCAATCGGCTGTCTATGGCAGGTCTATTGGATGTTCTTTCGCCATTAGCTTCCCTCGGAAGTGACCCTCCGTTCATTTTGCTCACGTTACGAAAATTGAAGTTGCCATGAGGGGCAAAGTTGCGTCTATTTGATGATGGCCTGACCAGCCGCCGTTGTCGTTTAGACGATGCCTTTTGAGGTCTGACATGATTCTTCGAAAGTGCCCGGCGTGCCACGATCTGGTGGGAGCTGAATCGCCCGAGTGCCCACGGTGTGGCGTCAATTTTAGAACAGCGATGATTCGCAAAGCCGTGCTATGGGGCAGCGTGGTTTTGGTTGCTTCGGTCGCAATCACTCACTTTGCCCTGCATCTATTCTGAACGTCGGCAATTGTTTTCAGAATGATTTCCACATGGCGATGGGTTGCGCCGCGTTCTCGCTCGACGACGGACCGCGCCCGCAGGCCCATCGCTGACGCTGATGGTGGATCAGTTAGAAAGCGATCCAGTTGTGCCACGAGCTCGACTGGCGTTGACACTTCCGCCATCGCCTGTGCCTCGCGAAACTTCCGCATCACTTCCGCAAAATTGCCCGTGAACGGACCAACCGCGGTTGGCTTGGCCAGTGCCGCCGGTTCGATCATGTCGCTGCCGTGCTGGCGAGAGCCGAAGTCGACGAGCGATCGTCCAACAAAGACAACGCGAGCCAGGCTATAAAACTTGCGAAGCTCGCCCATCGTGTCGCCGAGGATGACGGCGTCGGCTGGGGCATTCGAGGCTAGGGTTGATCGTCGCACCAGCGCGAATCCGGCGGTAGTGATCAAGGACGCAACTTCATCGAAACGTTCCGGCTTGCGCGGCACGATCACGAGACGCAGTGTGGGGTGCGATTGAAGTAGTTGTCGGTAAACGCCGAGCAGCAATTGCTCTTCACCCGGACCGGTTGAACCGCACACCCAGATTGGTTGATCGGTGGGAAGCTTCAGAGCGGCGGCGAGTTCACCATCGCCGGGAATCCGGTCGGCGATTTGCGCGGTGTCGAACTTCATGGTTCCCGTGACACTGACGCGATCTTTTGGCGCACCGAGCGCGATGAACCTTCCGGCATATATCTGGTCCTGCGCACACACCTGAGTAAGCCGCCCGAACATGCGACGCATCACGGAGCCGCCCAGCCGATAGTTCTTGAAGCTGCCGGCGGTCAGTCGTCCGTTCACCAGCAGCACGGGAATGCCACGACGTTGGCAGTGCAGGACGAAGTTGGGCCAGACTTCCAGTTCCATAAGAACGACAACAGCCGGTTTTAACCGATCTAGAAATCGCTGGATCGAAGAGCTGAAGTCGAGGGGATAGTGAACGAGCGCGACTTTGGGATTTTGGCCGTAAAGCTCCTGGCCACGGGAGTAGCCGGTTTGGGTGGTGGTGGAGATAATGACGTGGAGCGGCGCGTTTTGGGCAAGCAGCTCTCTAACCATAGCAAGCGTTGCGTTCATCTCGCCGAGACTGACGGCGTGGAGCATGATTGCGGGACAATCGCCAACTCGCGTTGGCACATCGCCCATTCGGTCGGCGAAGGCTCGACGGATTTTGGCTCGCGCGTTGGATTTCAAAAGCCATATCGGGGCTGCTGCCGCGATGCCGGCACCATAGGTAATGTCATACAGGTTGATCACGTGCGAGTGTTTTAACGGTAGAGGCCCCGATTGCGAATGTAGTCGCAGACGGCTGGCGGCGTCAGGTAATCGATGCTCAGCCCGGCCGCAACGCGCCGGCGAATGTCCGTGGAGCTGATGTCGATTTGAGGCGACTCGACGACGTTGCCTTGCAACCGGCGGTAATCCGCTGGCAGGGTCGACCAATCGATGCTCCAGCCAAGGCGAGCCATCACGACAAGAGTCGCCTCTTGCAGTAAGTCGAGCGGCTGCCGCCATTGTGGCAGAAAAATGAGCATGTCGCCGCCAATCAACCAGTCAATCTGGGAATTCCCACGCCGCTTAAGCTCACGAACCGTTTGAAGCGTGAAGCTGGGTGTCGGCATTGTCATTTCAATGTCGCTGACCCCAAATCCCGTGATGTTTGCCGTCGCCAGGCGACACATCTCCAGACGGTCGACCGACGATGCCATCGCCGAATCGCTGATCTTGTGAGGAGATACGGCAGACGGCACCAGCATGACGCGATCAAACCCCGCCCGTTCAGCAACCGCGCGGGCGCAGATAAGGTGGGCGTGATGGACGGGGTTAAAGCTGCCGCCGAACCAAAGATCAGGCATTGCCGGATCCTCCCGTAAGGATCATAACTAACTAGGCCATAGGAAATGGTACTGATCTTGCGGCGACTATGTTTGTATTGCGGGCTGTGTTCGGCTGGGCATTTTTGAAACTGTCCACCTCGCCGCGAAAAAGTCAGATAACTTTTATTTGGCTGTAAGTCGCGCATTTGAAGTGTCTTGCGTCGCGAACTTCTTAAGGTTTACGACGTATCACTTCCGGCTCACAAATGAATTGATAGAATAAACGCGCGATCTAAACAGTTGTTTGGATAGCAAGAAAGTGAGGCCATGATGGCCGTTAAAATGACAATAAAGTTTCGCAAGCCAACCGTGCCCAAGGCGCTGCGACAGAAAGTCGAGGCGTTGCTGGAAGAATCGTACGCATTCATGGACAGTCCGATCTTCCGCCGCAAGAACATTGAGAGCGAGCTCTATGACTTTGATCGCGAGCCGCAGCTTCCGCTGGTGAGCTGGTATCAGCCTACGCGCGATGAAGCCGTGGATCAGACCATGGCCCATGCTCCGCAGCTCATGAAGGGTGACGAAGAGCGGATGATGTTCCTGCGATTCAACTATGCCAAGCTTCGGCTGAGCAAATTGCAGCGACTCATTAAGAAGGATGGCCTTAGCCGCAAGCGTGGCGAGGACTTCTTGTTCTGGCATCGTCGCTTCGAGCACTTTCGCGAATACCTCGTCCGCACCAACCTCGCGCTGGTGCTGGCGATGGCCAAGCGGACGCGCTTGGGCGACGTCGATTTCGCCGAGATCGTCAGCGAAGGGAACATGGCCCTCATTCGCGCCGTTGACAAGTTCAACGTCGATCGCGGCTTCAAGTTCTCGACGTATGCCTGCCGGGCGATTTTGAAGGCGTTTAGCCGAACGGCTCAGAAATCATCCCGGCATCGCACCCGGTTTCCGGTTGAGTTCGAGCCGGAGATGGAAAAGAGCGATTGGACGGATCGCCGTCGCGACGCGGTGGAGGAGGACTGCATTGACGAGCTCAAGGCGATTGTCGATCGCAACTTGGCCGACCTGTCGCAGGTTGAGGAGACGGTCATTCGTCGTCGCTTCAACTGGAAGCAGGAAGATGAAAGCCCGCTGACGCTTGAGGAAGTGGGTCAGATCATCGGCGTCACGAAGGAGCGCGTCCGGCAGATTCAAAACAAGGCCCTGCTGAAGATTCGCACCGTAATGGAAGAAGGCGTGCTTCGCACGCGTACAGTTCCCGTGCGTGAGTCGGCCGACTAACGTTGCCGCCTGAAGTTGTATTTGCTAGAAATCGATAACGCCGCACGGATCGGACGATTCGTGCGGCGTTACTGTTAATCGACTGTATTCATTACCGATTGGCGGGGCGGGTGGTGCTGCCAGGCCTTCGAGTGGGAGGATTGACCGTCTCCTGCAACACATCGGCATCGCCTGTGGCACTTAGCTTGCCAGGGGGAAGATCGGCTTGCTGCAACTCTTTGGCAGACACGCGAGCCATGTACTCCTTGCGGCGCATCTGCAAGTCGTTGATTTCGTTCTTCAGCTCATTAATTCGGGCAACGCGGATGTAGATTTCGATGTCAGCCAGCTTGTCTGCCCAGACTTCGATCTGCTTCTGAGCGTTCACGCGATTAACCTCGTGACGTCGGTAGCCGACTACGACGCCAAAGATGTTGTCGCGATAGCTCGCCTGGTTCGTCAACGCTTCGCGCATCTGCGGATCCTTTGTGGAGCTGATCCGCTGATACTGCTCAATCATCAGCTTTTTCGCGCGTTGCTGCGCAACTGGCCGGTCGGCGAGCTTGTCGGTGTAGAACGTCCACTGGTTGATGCAGTGGTTCTGCATCCATTGCTGAACGTCAGTCCATTCTTCGCTGTCGTCCTTCCTCTGCCCACGGTTGCCACGGCCGTCGAGCTGACTTGAGGCGACTTGCGGCGCCGCGGCATGCATGGTTGGCCGCGTCGCGTGGTCCGCCACCAGCAGAATGCCGCAGATGATGCATGCAAGGGGCTGAAGTAGTCTTGTCGAACCAGCCCAGCGGCTGCGATTCGCAACCGGCTCTTGGCCAGGTCGGATTTCCAGTCGCTGATCCATCACTGCGGGCTTACCTCGGTCTTAAGCAGGTAATCGGAGAGATCATCTCTGGCGACAACCTCACGCCGATTGTCGCGCACCGCGCGACGGGGAATTTCATCTGAGCCGGCATCGAAGGACTGTTGCAGCAAGGCGAGATTTGTCTCCGGGTCGTTATTGTTACTGGTTGCCGGTTCTGAAGTCGACTTAGCGGGTTGGGTGGCAATTGCCATCTCCGGGGACAGAACAGCCGTCGGATGTCGATCGAACCAGATGATTGCCGCGATAAGGATCGAGGCAGCCAACGATAGCGGAGCGACCCACGACCAGATGCGTCGTTTGTGAGGCGTATTAAACCCTTCAACTGGCCGCGGACCAAATCGCCAGCTGTTGATGCTCTCGACGGCTGCGTCGATCGCGCTCTCGGCCGGCAAGCGATTGGCATCAAGCTCGTCGAGCAACGTCATGCTCGCGGCAATGCTCTGATGCATGCCATCCAGAATGGCAAGTTCCTCGGCCAATTGCCGATCGATCGACAGGCGATTCTCTACCTCTCGTCGATCAGCCTCCGGCAGCTCACCAGCAAGGTAAAGCAGCAGAACTGCATGATTATCGGTCAATTTCTCGATCACGTTACTCTTCTTTTCAATTTACGATCCGGTCATTCAATTCCAACGATCCAATCCCGCTATTGTTCCATCAACTGCTTGAGTTTGATCATCGCTTTGTGCATCCGGCCCAAAGCAGTGTTCAGCGGACAGCCAACAATGGTGGCGATCTCCACAAACTTCAAATCGCTATAGTATCGCAACATTAATACCTGTCGCTGCGTGTCGGGCAACAACTGGATTGCATGACGAAGCTTCTCCGTCTGCTCATACCCCTCCATCCGATGGCCGGCGGCAGGGCCTTCTTCGTCTCGGATCAGCTTAATGCCCTCCTTGGCAGCTTTCTCCCGACCTCGCGAGCGCCATAGGTCGTTGGCCTTATTGGCGGCAATTCGGAACAGCCAAGCCTTGAACCCGCCGCCGCTAATCGATGCATCGAACTTGTCGATGTGATCGAGGACGCTCAGCCATGTTTGCTGATAAAGCTCCTCAGCAAGCTGTTCACCTGCAATACGCTGCAAATAGTGCAGCAGTGCTGGAGAATGGCGTCTCACCAGCGCTTCGCCGGATGCCGAATCGCCCCCGCGCAGGCGTTGCAGAAGTGCGTCGTCAGTCACCGCCGGCGACACAGATTCGGGGGCTACATGCACCATCGACATTCGTCCGGTCGCCAACATATTTAACGACCGCGGACGCCAATTATTGCCCAAAGTTTACGATCGCCATGGCGTTGGAGCGACCGATAAATCCAAATTAGGTACGATTGATTGCATAAACGTCATCATTAATATGCTCATTAACTCGCCGCATCCGGGCTTGCGAACGCACCGCTCATCATGGTTCTCAATTCGGCTGTAGCTCTAGCCAACTCGAATTCTAGTACCGAATTCCCGGCCGTCGAGATTTCATCATTAAGGTCCAGGGCCGGTGGTGAGGGAAAGGGTTGCCCATCGGCCAAGGCGCTGATCGCCTGGGCCGTGCTATCAAGCGCCTTCACAGCGTGATCCGCAAATCGAGCGAGGGCATCGGATTCCAGCGGTCGGGTCCCCGGGGTTGCATGAAGAAGCAAGACACTGAACAGCCGGGTAAGACGCTGATTGGAGTTGACCAGGGCGGCGGCGCGCTCGAGTCCAGCGCGTCGATGCGACGGATCTGAGAACAGACGCCCGAGAGATGCAAAAGCGGCGGCGTTGGCCGACTCGGCCTTGCGCTTGGCGGCAATTTCAGTTGTGTCGTAAGCGCCGCCGGCACCGAGTCGCGCAACAACGGCCTGCAAATAATCTCGATTAGCGCGCAGCGCGGCGGCCACGATGGGCGGATGCCGGCGTTGCTCCCAGTCGGGCCAGAACCAAATTGCCGCCAGCAATGCCATTGCTCCGCCGCCCGCCGTGCCGGCCAGGCGCTCCAGCGGATCCTTCCACGTCGCGCCAGTCCGCGCATCGATCAGCATGATAACGGTTACGGTCAGGAAGATGACTGCCAAGCCATAGCGCTGGCGGCGCTGGTAGCCGTAAATGAATCCGCAGATCGCGATAATCAGAATCTTGAAGAGCGGTGCGTGGCTGAAGCGGATGACCATGGCCGCGATGAGTACACCGATGAGCGTGCCACCGGCACGCTCGGTTGCTCGCCGTCGTGTTGCCCCGTAGTCGGGTTGCGAAACAACGAGGATCGTATAGGGCAGCCAATACGCGTGGGGGACGTGGAAATGCCGCTGGATATACCACATGGCCAATACGCCAAGCATCAACAGCACCCCAAGACGTGCCGTGAACCGCCAAAGGATGGGATCAATGCGCGGACGGAGATTCAGCGCCGCCGCCAACGGTTGCAATCGCCACGTCCGCAGATCAAAAAACTCCGTGGGAAAAACCGAACGTTCGTTGCCGCGCGCGGTCACGGATTCCATCGCCGGCGCGATGCGATCGAGTTCTTCACCCAGGAGCCGAGCGACATCGGCCAAACCCAACGCCTCGAGTCGATCGGACCTCGCGGCGCAAGTTTCACGAAGCGATCGAACGCCAGCTGTGGCGCGCTCAAGGCGCACACGAGTAACCGCCAAGTGAGCCGGCTCACGCGAGGCAATCGTCAACGCGATGCTTCGCGAGAGCGCTGCGATCGACTCAGCCAGGGCACGAAAGGGAATTTGCAAATCGCGCGACTGCGATTGCTCTCCGACCGCGGTGATGATGATCTCCGCGGCGGATCCCCGAGTCGCGATTCGACCGGCCACGAGCCGAAGTGTTTCCAGTGCATCCACGAGTGATCGGCTGTGCCTCACGGCGGTCAACGTGGATCGTGCATCATCCAGCGCCTTTCTGATTTGCCCTTCAACTATTGCGATTTGATCCCGTGATTTCGATGGATCGCCGGCAGGCGTCCCAAAAGCGTCAAATAACTTCGAAACTTCAGACCAGACGGTCGCGACCGACCTTCGCAGCGGATGCTGCGGATGAATCGGCCACATGAAAACCTGCAGCAGAATTGCCAACCCCGCTCCAGCGGCAACCGAAGCGGTGTGAAGCTGACTTGGCGGCAGATTGAGCACGATGAGGAAAATCAGACCGGTCGGGACCGCGAGCGACGGCCCATACTCGGCCGTTAGATGCCGCCAGAGGCCCGCGTTCACCGCGATAAGCCCGGCGCCGATTACGGCGAGCGTGACGTGACTTGAAGTGACTGACCCCAACGCCGTGGCGCCGGCCATCACTGCCGACATGACCAGCAGAAATGCGAATCGAAGCGGATACGGCCCGTGAACGTCCACGCCGGCAAGCGTCCAAGCTCCGATGCCAACCAATGGCGCTTCCAGGCCGAACGGAAGTGCGCCGTACATCGACAGCAGCAGGGGAATGAGCAGCGCGACCGCGGAGCGGAATGCGCGCCCAAGGTCCGGCCCCATCGACTCGCGGTCGAGCCGATCTGATAAACGTGCAAACGTGAACCTGGAGCTCATGAAGCAGCGCGCCGCGACGATTCGGTCTGCGGCGTGTGCGGGAACAATATCGGTTTGTTGGCTTCTACACCATCGCCGCTGATGACGCGGATCAGTGCATCACTTCTTCACGTTGACCTTGCTAAACACGTCTCTGGGGAGACGACTTGGCCGCTTTGGCCTTGACGGCGTTTCCGTGCGTGTGGACTACAAAACTGCCGCGTTTCGGCTTGGTCGTCACATGAACGTTTTTGATGACCATCAGCGTCGGCGCGGCAATGTTGTTGGCGGCATCAACGGCCGGCAATTACCCAAACCGCCGCGAGCACGGCGATCTGGCTGGCGATGAACCCGAGAATTAGTGGAAGGCGCGATGCGGGGGAACTGGCCTTGTCTTCATGGTGCGCGGAAGAGCGATATTGCACTGCGGCGATGATCAGGTTCGCCTCGAAGCGTGGAATATCGCGCATTTCAGCGGATTTCAGCAGAATTTGCCGTGCGGGATAGTTGAGCGGCCCGCACTGCAAGAATTCGCGAACCTCTGAGGCAAATTCCGACGTGGGACTGGCCGCGGCGCGTTCCGGAACTTCGGAGATTCGGAAATGGTCGTGTAAATCGGAGAGCTGCCGGAGGGAGCGATACAATTCAGCCGGCCGATCGGCAAATCGCCCACGCAGTTTTCGCGCTTCGCGGCGATAAGCGTGGGTGGGATCGTGAATAGCGGCGGCCGACATGATTCAACTGTATCCCGCAGGTGGGCTGCGGCCGTAAAATTCAGTGGCCGGCGACAGGCGCGTTCGACGAGAAATTTCACATTGGTTAGTCTATTCCAGTCATGACGGCTGCGACCCCGCGACCTCGACATAGACTCCGCCGCGCGATGCTGCTCGTGGCGCTGTTTTTGTCGGTGCTCGCGCTGGCGGTGGGCGGGAGTTCCTGGTGGCTGTCGCGGGGTGAGCCGGAGTGGTATCAGCCAAAGCAGACTGATCCGAAAGAACTCGCGGCTGCCTCGGATCGGGCAGAGAAACAGATCGAGCGAACGCTGAGCTGGGCGCAGGATCAGCAGGTCTACACCGCGACCCATGCCGCCGGCGTGAAAGCCCCAGCGGAGCCCACCCGTTCCACCGACATCAAATTCAGTCAGACCGAGCTGAACGGTTTTTTTCAAAAATGGGACACGACGTTTGGTTGGAGCCATTCATATAGCGCTTACGTGGACGACCCGATGGTCGTGCTGCGCGACGAGAAGCTGCTGTTCGCCGGCAGAGTCAAAGAGCTGGGCGCGGTGGTTAGCGTCGAACTTTGGCCCCGACTCGAAAATGATCAACTGCGAATCAGCGTGACACGCGTATTGGCCGGCCGACTTCCGCTGCCTCGAGCGCTGTGGTCGCGATATATCACGGCGCTCAGTAACACGGTTGAAGGGAATCTCGACAATTGGCGCTCATTTGCCGAGATCACGCCACGCGGCGCGAACACGTCGGCCGTTTCGGCGGCGATGGGGGAGTTGCTGATTGACGCGTTGCACGATCAACCCTCTTCACCAGTGCTGTTTCTTCCGATCGCAGGTTCATCACGCGGCCTGCCGGTTCAGATCACCGGTGTGTCAATCGACAACGAAACCCTGAGCTTGACCGTTCGTTCACTTTCGATCGATGAGCAGAAGCTGCTGCTGGCGCATATTCGCTCTGATAGTCCAATCGTTTCCGCAAATTGAAGCGGCGCAAAACCTGCCCGGCAGCATGCGGGAACTGCGCGATCGCGATAAGATCTCACATCTTAACTCTCAAATCTCAAATTGAATCGGTTTACTTATTTGTGTTGATATTTCAGGCGTTTTTCGGCTGTTATCCAGGTTTATCCACCAGCTGCCCACTGTCTGGCACGCGGGTTGATATAGGCCGGCCGGACCTTCTTGACGGACCACGGGGCGCGGGTTGTTAGCGTCGGTCTCAAGGATGGTGATTTGCAGCGTTCGACTTCGGCGGAGCCGCGGTCGGATGAGTGTTCAAGGATGAACCACTGCTCGGCGCGACGGCACCCGTGCTGCAGCGCCTGCGAGGGCGGAGCCTTCGCTTCTCAGGATGGAGCCTGATGAAAGCGCGGGCGGAAGCCCTTTGTGCGACGGCTCGGCTCTCCGCGAGCGTCGCTCGGCCCTCGGAGCCCCTGCCACGAGCGTTGGCAGGGGCTTCTTTTTTCGCGACTCGTCACCTTCGTTCGGAGAACGCAACGTGATCTACGGACTATACCAATCCGCCGCGGGCATCATGTCCAACTCGTATCGCCAGGACGTGATTGCCAACAACCTTGCTAATTCAGAAACTACTGGCTTCAAGCGCGATGTAACCGCTTTCCGCCAGCGGCTGACTGCCGCCCGGGAAAATCGCAAATCCGGCGACTGGAGCGACTCGGTCTACGAGGGACTTGGGGGTGGATTGCTGGCGATGCCCAATCAGGCCGACTTTTCGCAAGGCGCGTTGCAGGAGACTGGCGCCGCCAGTGACATCGCGATTCAGGGCAAGGGATTCCTTGCCGTCAAGCAGGGCGATCAGACGCTGCTTACGCGCGATGGCCGCTTCAGCGTCAACCAGAACGGAAATCTCATTCTCACCAGCGGCCAGGCCGTTCTCGACACGGCGGGCCAGCCGATCACGGTTGGCACCGATGGGCCGCTGACGATCGACAGCGACGGGCAGATTACGCAGAACGGAAAGCAGCTGGGCCGCGTCGGCGTCTACAACGTCGATAACGCCGCATCGCTCAAGAAAGTCGGCGGGAATCTGTTTGCCGCCAGCGACAACGATCCGATTCACGCCGGCGATGCGACTCTGCGGAGCGGCTTCGTCGAGCAATCGAACGTCGAGCCGACCAGCGAGATGGCGGATCTCATGGACGTGCAGCGCCAGATTCAAGCCAACGCCAACATGATTCAAACGCAGGATTCAACGCTGCAGCGGCTCGTCAATGATGTAGGCAAGATCTCGTAAATTGGTGATCGCTAAAGGCCTTTGGCGGCTTGGTCCGATAAATCCGTTTGAGAGGACGAGTTCATGGCGATTACGGCTCTTCACGCGGCGGCCAGCGGGCTCCGGGCGCTTTCGACGCAGATCGACGTTGTTTCGAACAACCTGGCCAACGCTGAAACTACCGCGTTCAAGGCAAGCCGGGTCAATTTTCAGGATCTGGTCTACCAGGAGCTGCGCCAGCCCGGCACCGCCAACGCCCAGGGTGATGTGGCGCCGTCGGGGATCTTCGTTGGTCTTGGCACTCGCGTCGACAACACGCAGATCGACCTCACGCAAGGCAGCTTGCAGGCCACCAATGCCCCACTCGATCTGGCGATTCAGGGAAATGGATTCTTCGCGATCAAGATGATGCAGGGGTTTGGCAACGGCATCGGCTATACGCGCGCGGGAAACTTTTTTGTCAACAATAAGAACGAACTGGTGCTTGGCATCGGCGAAGGCTATCGGCTTATTCCGCCGATCAGCGTGCCGACCGGCGCTACCACGATCAACATCGGGCAGGACGGGACGATTCAGGTCCAGCAACCAGGCACCGGCACAATGCGAACGATCGGGCAACTTCAGATAACGCAATTCGTGAACCCGCAGGGTTTGCAGCTCCTGGGCGGCAGCATTTATCAACAGACCGATGCATCGGGGCCGCCGATCACCAGCTCGCCAGGAACCCAGGGCGCTGGGACAACTCAGCAAGGGTTTCTCGAGCAAAGCAACGTGGATCCAGTGACGGAACTGGTAACACTGATCAAGACGCAACGCGCGTTTGAGATGAACAGCCAATCGATTCAGACCGCCGACCAAGCGCTGCAAACGGTTGCGAATTTACGACACGGCTAGTGCGCGATCATCGATTGCGCATCCATGCAAATCGGAGCAACTATGTACGGGAACGGACGCCCGTTGGGGATGCGCAAACGCGTGCAAGTGGTTATTGCCGTCGTGCTGCTGGCATGGGCGACGCAAACCCTCTTGCACCAGTGGGGCTTTGGCGCGGAGATCGTGCCCCCGCCCGAGGAGCATTTCGCGCCCGGCAACGATCGGTTCGTCTCCGGCGCGACGTTGGAAATTCGCGGCGACGCCACGATCTACGGCGGCGAAGTCAAGCTCAAGCAAGTCTGCCGCTGGTCGGATGCCGACGCGCAGGTCTTTACGCCGGTTGCCGATTTAGTCATCGCGCGGATCGACGCAAAGCACCCTTTCAAATCAATCAGCATCGAGCAGATTCGCACCGCCCTCCGCGGCGCGGGCATAAACATGGGCGTGCTGCGATTTGCCGGTCCACTGACTTGCACGCTGACGCGCAGCGACGGCGAAGTTGATGAGCAGACGGCACTGGCGCAGTGGGCGTCGGCCAAGCAGGAAGCGGACACCGCACTGCCGGTGCCGGTCCCGAATGCGATTCCAGCCGCCGCGTCAGTTCCGGCGTTTCGCGGAGATACCAAGCCGTCACGCGATGCGAGCCCGACTCGCTCTCTCTCTTCGATTCTTACGGACGACCTGGCCGTTCGACTTGGAATTCCCGCCGATCAACTGCAGATGACCTTCAATCCGCAGGACGAGAACGTTCTGCGGATGGCCGAACCCCTGTTCCGATTCAATATCGTAAGCCGTCAGGCGATGTCACTGGGCCAAGTGTCCTGGGAAGTGCAGATTCTCACCGGCGGCAAGGCGCAACGCGTGTCGATCAATGCGTTCGCCCGCGCCTGGCAGAACCAACTCGTGGTGGCCAAGCCGCTGGGATATCACCAGGTGATTCGCGGCGAGGATTTGAGTGAGCAGCGCGTGCTGGTGGAGCAGATGCCGGCAGAGCCGATGGTCAGTTCATCGCAGGTATTGGGGCAGGAGGCGGCTCGCGAGTTGAATACGGGAACGATCGTCAGTGCTCGCATGGTCGATCCGATCACGCTCGTGAAGACCGGGCAACTGGTGACAATCGCGGTCAACGTCGGACAAGTTGCCGTGAAAACCGTCGGAACGGCGATGGAGACTGGCACTTTCGGACAAACTGTCAAAGTTCGAAATGAATCCACGCGGGATATTTACGAAGTGACAGTCACCGGTCCGCAAGAGGGGACAATCTCGCCGCCGCCGTCGAGTATTGGCATTTCGAAGTAGTCGTTAACAGGAGTTCTTGATGTCGCGTCGCACTGGCAGCGTTGCCATTTCATTGGTTGTTCTTTCCGCTTCGGTCGCCAGCGCGCAGACCGCGCCGCCGACCAGTTCAAGTGACAGGACGACTCGTCGACAAAGTGCGCCGCCGACGGTTTCGGGGACTCAACTTGCCGAGCAGACCGCCGCCATGATCAAGCGCACCGGCGGCTCGCTGCTCCAAGCACAGCAGACGATCGAAGCGGCGTCGTCGGGGCCGGTTTCGGTCGGCTTCCTGAACGTTCCAGAGCCAGAGCCCAAGACGCTTAAAAAGCACGATCTGCTGACGATCGTGATCAACGAGGAAAGCGAGATCACGTCCAAAGGCACGAACAACATGTCGCGCGACTCGGAGTTCGACGCGAAAGTGAGCAATTTCGTGGCGTTCAAGCCCAAGAGCCTGACGCTGCAGGGCCTTCAGTCGACGACGACGCCGGAAATTAATCTAAGTGGCACGCGATCATTTCAAGGCCAAGGCGAAGTTGACCGCTCCGACAGCTTTACCGCACGGATCACCGCCGAAGTGGTGGACGTGAAGCCGAATGGCACTGTCATCCTTCAAGCGCGCAAGCGCATTAAGACCGACGAGGAAGAGCAGCAGTTCATTCTTACCGGGACATGCCGCGCCGAAGATGTCACCGCCGCAAACACGATTCTCAGCTCGCAGATGTTCGACCTGGAGCTCCAGAAGAACCACAAGGGCGACGTGCGAAACGCCACCAAACGGGGCGTACTCGGCAAATTATTGGACGCAATCGGTTCGTTCTGACGACAAAGCATCTGTCCGGCGTTGTTTAAGGCGGAGCCTGATGCGTAAGTCGATCCTTTTGTTCGTGACGATCTGCATGCTCCTGAGCGAGCGCGCGACCATGGCCGTGCGAGTGGCGGACATCACGCGCATCGGCGGATCACAGACCAATATCCTCACCGGCTTGAGCCTGGTCACGGGTCTTAAAGGCACCGGTGATGGGGGAGACTATCTTCCCGCGATTCGCCCGTTGGCGAGCATGCTCAAGCAGCTCAATGACGCGGCAACAGTCGAAGAGCTCAGCAAAGCCGCCAACGTCGCCGTGGTAAGCCTGACGGTCCGCGTTCCGCGTAACGGCGTTCGACAGGGCGAGCAGCTTGATGTCTACGTGACGAGCATCGGCGCCGCCGCCAGTCTGCACGGCGGCATGCTGTTCATCTCGCCGATGCAGAGTGCGCTTCCTTCCAAAGGTCCGGGCCCACGATTCGCACTCAGTTCCGGCCCAATCACCATCGAAGACCCCAGCACGCCGACCGTGGGCGTCGTTAAGGGCGGCTGCGTGATGGAAGTCGCAATCGAGCCGCAGCTCGTCGACAACGGCCGCTTTAAGCTGTTACTGGAAGAACCGTCGGCAAGTTGGACGATGGCAAGTGTCATCGCCCGCACGATCAACGGTGCTGAAAGCGAGAACGGCGAGACAATTGCCTACGCGGTTGATCCGAAGGAAGTGGTCGTCAACATTCCACTTGCGGAGCGCGAGCGGCCCGATGGATTCATCAGCCGAGTTCAGCAGCTTTCGCTGCCGATGATTCCCGCCGAAGCGCGGGTGCAGATCAACGAGCGAACTGAAACGCTGATTATTACCGGTGATGTGGAGATCAGCCCGGTGGTGATCAGTCACAAGGGTTTGACGGTGAGCACGGTGATGCCCGCGCCAGTGCCGTCGCCGCGCAATCCGATTACGCGAACGCGAGATCTGGTCTCGCTCGATACGGTCTCGCAAGGCCCCAACGCAAAACTTCAAGATCTGATGACGGCACTCGAACAACTGAAGGTGCCGATCGACGATCGCATTACGATCGTGAAAGAGCTGTATCGCATCGGCAAATTGCACGCGAAGTTGATTATTGACTGAGTCGGCACGATGCCGAGGTCTGCCCAGCGGGACGGAGTTCCCGTAACAGTTCACGCGTCGGAGACGCCCATGACACACCTGCCAAGCACATTTCATTCAATGCCGCCGACCGGGCCGTCACCCCTGAACGCCACGTCGTCGGCAGGCAGCGCGATACCATCGGCCGTACAGCATGATCGGCTCGTCAAGCAGACCCAGAAGTGGGTCGCGCAAACGTTCTATGGCACGCTGCTGAAGCAGGTCCGCCAGAGCCCATTTCGGTCAGAGCTCATGGATGGCGGGCGCGGCGGTCAGGCATTTGGGTCGCTCTACGACCAGCAGATGGCCGAGCACATGACACGCGGCGTCGGGATGAAACTCGTCAACGCCATCGTCCGCAAGATCGAAGCGAAGCAGGCGTACCAGAAGGAAGCTGCCAAGAGTCGCAAGAAAGACGGCAAGCTGCTGTCGTCGCCACAAACGAACGGGAGCACGCATGTCGCGCCAAATCTCCGAGCTTGAAGGGCTGCTTCGCCAGCTCATCACGGAACACACCCGCCTGCTGCAACTCGTCACGCGGCACGAGGTGGCGATGAAAGCATTCGATCTCCGCGCAATGGATGATCTTGGCCGCGAGCAGGACACGGTACGGCTGATGATCGTCAATCTGGAAAAGAAGCGGCGGATACTCGTCGCACAAATCGCCAAAGCACTGAATGTGCAAGGCGAGCCGACCCTCAGGCAACTGGCGGCATTGGAGCCGGACCACGCCAAATCCCTGCTGGAGTTGCGCGTGGAGCTCAAGCGGGTCGTCGAGCAGATTTCGCTGCGAGCGCACGTCGGTGGCAAAGTAGCCATCGCGGTGCTCGGGCATCTGAACACCGTCGTTCGGCTCGTTGCCGGCGCGGTGGAACGAGCTGGCCTCTATACGAAAGCTGGCATTCCAAAAATGTCGGCGCGTATCGGCGGGCTTGAAGCGGTTGGCTGATCGTAAGGAAGCGTGCGATGTCCCTGATTGGCGCCTTAAATGCTGGAGCGACCGGACTGGCGGTGAGCCAGGCGTCCATCCAGACTACGGGCAACAACATCTCCAACTCCGGCGACGCGAACTACGTCCGGGAGACGACGCAGCAGTCGCCCTCCGCGGATCAGCAGATCTCGCAGGGAATCTTCGTTGGCACCGGCGTGAGCCTGACGTCGGTTCAGCGGCAAGTCGATGAAGCGCTCAATTCCCGCCTTCGCAGCAGCACCAGCGACAGCCAGTCCGCCACGACCACGCAGCAATGGCTCGACCAGGTGCAATCCGTATTCAACGCGCTAGGTACGACGAATCTCCAGACGTCGATGTCGCAGTTCTTTGACAGTTGGTCAACTCTGGCCAACACGCCCAGCGACAACGGCCAGCGTCAGATCGTGATCCAGGACGGTCAGGCGCTCGCCCAGGAATTCAGTTCGCAAGTGACGCAGCTCAATTCTTTGAGCACCGAAGTCACGACGTCGATCTCGGCCCAGGTGAACCAGGCTGATACACTGTCGACGCAAATCGCAAGTCTTAACTCTCAGATCGTTGTCGCCGAAGGCGGAAGCGGCGCCCAGGCCAATTCGCTGCTCGATCAGCGCGATGGTTTGCTCAGCCAACTCTCGCAATTGATGCCGATCACCACGGTCGCGCAGCCGAGCGGCGCGATGAATGTCTACGTTGGCTCCGAACCGCTCGTGACTGACAACACCAGCCGCGGCGTCACGCTGGCAAATCAAACGGTCAACGGCGTAACGAGCCAGGTGATTGCGTTCAAATCCGACAATCTGGCGATCAGCTTGAATGGCGGCGGACAACTTGGCGCGCTTCAGGACATGACCAGCCGAATTACCGGTGTCGTCGATCAAGTAAACACACTGGCCCACAATCTAATCTTTGAACTCAACAAGGTTCACTCCAGCGGACAGGGATTGCAGGGATATGACAGCGTCACCGCAACAAACACGGTGGCCGACCCCACACAGCCGCTGGACAGTAGCGCCGCGGGCTTGCAGTTTACGCCCAACAACGGCAGCTTTGTGATTCACGTGGTCGACAAGACCACCGGCGCGGATACCAGTACGCTCATACCCGTGAATTTGACGGGCTCACCATCAGATACGTCGCTCAACTCGCTTGTCGCGAGTCTGAACGGCGTCAGCGGAGTGTCCGCGAGCATCGTCGGCGGCGCGCTGAAAATTTCTTCCGCCAGCAGTACCAGCTCGATCAGCTTCAGCCAGGACAGCAGCGGTACCCTTGCCGCGTTGGGAATTAACAGTTTTTATACCGGTACTGACGCAACCAATATTGCCGTGAACCAAACGCTGGTGAATCAGCCGCAGCTTTTGGCGGCCGCGATGAACGGCCAGGTTGATGACAACCAGACCGCACTTGCGATCGCCCAGCTCGGCTCGCAACCGGTGTCCGCACTCGGCGGTGCAAGCCTGAACGACAGTTATCAATCCATGATCAATGGTGTTGCCGCCCAGGATGCGACGGCACAGTCCAACGCCTCCGCGGCGACCGCTGTTCAGACAACGCTGCAATCGCAGCGCGACGCGCTGAGCGGTGTCAGCATCGATGAGGAAACCGTCAACCTGCTTAAGCAGCAGCAGGCATTCATGGGCGCATCGAAGTTGATTTCAGTTGTCGACCAATTGATGCAAACGATCATCGGAATGGTGCAGTAACAGCAATGTCGATAATCGGCGGAATAACTTCGCGGGTGACGCAGCCGATGCAGTCGAATGCGATTCTGTCGCAGATCGACTCGACGGAGTCACAGCTGCTGACCACGCAAAACCAACTTTCCACCGGCGAGCGTTTTACTGAGCCGGGCGATGATCCGGGTGATGCCGCGATCGTGATGCAGCTCAATCGCACCCTCGATCAGCAGACAACCTATCAATCAAATCTAGCCACGTCGCAGTCGCAGCTTAGCCAGGTCGATTCGTCGCTGGGCGATCTAAATACGCTGCTGGTCCAGGCCACTTCGATTGCGTCGCAGAATGTCGGGTCGGAAGTTAGCGCTTCGGCACGGCAGTCGGCGGCAACGGTCGTCGAATCGCTCTACAGCCAGGCCGTGTCGCTGGCCAACACGCAATATAATGGGCAGTTCATTTTCGGCGGTGACAAGTCGGACAACCCGCCGTTCGTTGCGGCCAACGGCGGCATGCAATTTGTCGGTTCAAACCAAATTCTGCAGAACACCGCCGACGCGAATACACTGCTGCCATTTCAGGTGACCGCGGGCAGCGTGTTCGGCGCGCTGTCAAGCCGCGTCAGCGGTTCGGTTGATCTCACGCCGAGCGTAAGTGGCTCGACGCGCATTATCGATCTGCGCGGAGCGACCTCGCAAGGCGTGCAGCTTGGCACGATTCAAATTTCCAACGGGACGACGACCGCGCAAGTTGATCTTTCAAAAGCCGACAACGTGCAGGACGTCGTCGACGATATCAACAAAGCTGCCGTCGGCGGGATTACCGCTTCGATTAGCGGAAATCATCTGGTTCTGAGTGGCGGCGCGAGCGACAACATTACCGTCGACGACATCGGGGGGGGATCGACCGCGGCTTCCTTGGGCATCGCACAATCAACGGGCGGCGGCCCTGGCGTCAGCCTGACCGGAACGAGCCTGCAGCCGTCGGTTACGGTCCTCACCCCGATCAGCGCTCTGAAAGATGGTGCGGGCATCGATACCACGCACGGCTTTACCATCACTAACGGTGGAACGACCGCGACGATCAGCCTTGCGGGGGTCACGACAGTCGGTGATCTGATCAACACCATCAACGCGTCGGGTGCGCATGTACAAGCGCAAATCAATGCGTCGGGAACCGGCATCGATATTCTGAATCCGATCCAGGGCACGCAGATGAGCGTCGCCGAGAACGGCGGCACCACTGCCAGCGACCTGGGCATCCGAAGCTTCACCCCGTCGACCCCGCTGAGTGAATTGAATGATGGAAACGGTGTCGGCCTGGGCACCGGCGGCGCGGATATGCAAATCACGCGCAGTAATGGCACCAGCTTTGGCGTCTCGCTGGCTGGAGCCAAGACGGTTCAGGACGTGATCAACGCGATCAATACTGCCGACGCCGGAGGTGGCGTGACGGCAAGTTTTGCCACCACCGGCAATGGCATCGTTTTAACCGACAGCGCCGGCGGACCGGGAATCGTGTCGATCACGTCGCAAAACTTTTCGACGGCCGTTACAGATCTCGGATTGAGTGGCGCCGCCGCGGGCAATGTGATAACCGGCACGGATGTCGATCCAGTTGAAACGACGGGCGTCTTTGCCGATCTGGCCAAATTACGCGACGCGCTGAACAACAATGACCAGGCCGGCATCACCGCCGCCGCTCAGTTGCTCCAGCAAGATCAGCAGAATTCGACCGACGCCCGCGGCCAGGCCGGCGCGCTGACGCAGCAGCTTCAGAGCCGGCAGGACTCGCTCAGCGGTCAGCAGATTGCCACGAAGGCAATGATTTCGCAGCTTCAGGACGCGGATTACGCAACGACGATCACGCAGTTCACGCAACTGCAGACGGCGCTGCAGGCAACACTCATGACCGCCGCCAGGACGATGAGCCTGTCGCTGCTGAATTTTCTAGGCTAGTACAAATGGCACGAGTGTTGCAGTGGATTGTGTGGGTTGCATTGTGATTGAATAAAACGCAGTCAGTTTGTAAATCGCGCGGTTTTTGTTGCCGACCCGGCAATTCCGGCGCGAAACGACTCGGAAAAACAACGGTGTTCGCATTAACGTGTTTCAGGTCAAAAACGGAGTTCGCATGGAGATCCAGACCTCGCGATTCGGAACTATCAGTGTCGATGACGAGCGGATCCTTACTATCCCAAGTGGATTGCTTGGGTTCCCAAGTTTCACGCGCTACGCGCTGATCCAGAGCGGGCAGGAAAACTACTTCCTGTGGCTGCAGTCGGTGGAGGAGCCGAACCTGGCTTTCCTCGTCACCGATCCGAGCCTCTTCTTCAAGGACTACAACGTCCCGATTTGGAAGGAGACTGCGCAGGAGTTGCAGCTTACCGATCCTGCCGCAATGCAGGTCTTCGTGGTCTGCAACAAGGTGGGCGAATGGCTTACTGGAAACCTGCTCGGACCGGTGCTGGTCAATGCGCAGAACCATCTGGCGCAGCAGGTTGTACTGACTGAAAAGAAGTGGACGACACGACAGCCGTTATTGCGGCTCGAAGCGTCGATGCCGCTGGCCAAATCGGCCTAGCGGAATTCGCCGCACGCATCACGGCCGTGGGTTATATATCACGTAGCCCATCGGCATCCCCGACGAAACGGAAGTCTCGGGGATTCATGCGGAAGTTTCTTAGCCCGGGCGGTGTTGTTCCGGGCTTCCGCTTCCGCCGACGGGTTCGAGTGCATGCTCGGGCCCTTATAGGAAGGAGCCGCCAATGTTGGTGCTGTCGCGTCAGCGAGATGAGACGATCATGATTGGTGACGACATTGAAGTCACCGTCGTCGACATTCGTGGAGACAAAGTTCGCCTTGGGATTAATGCTCCAAAAGAGATCAGCGTGCATCGCAAAGAGGTGTACGACGCGATCCGCCGCGAGAACCGCGCTGCCGCGCAGGTGAAGCCGGAGGATTTATCCGGCATCGGCAAGATCGCGCCGAAACCGCCCCCTAACGACGAGAAGAAGCAGCCGTAATTGTTGTAAAAGTCTTTCGCTCTGTAACGGCTTTCGCCGGGTCGTAACAGATCACTTGTTGTAAATCAGTTGTTCACTGCTTTGAGGACGGCCCCAGGGATTCGGGGCCAGATTGGACCGGGAAAGAGACCCCCCGGGCCGAAGTCGAGCAATCACGGAGGATTGTATGTCTCGCATCAATACAAACGTCGCCTCGCTGTATGCCCAGGAAGGGCTGGCAAGAAGCCAGGGGTCGCTAAACACGACGCTTCAGCGGCTGTCGACGGGCTTGCGCATCAACAGCGGCGCGGATGATCCATCAGGTTTGATCGCAAGCCAGCAGCTGAAGGCGGAGATGGCCGGCATCAGCACGGCCGTCGACAATTCGCAGCGCGCCAATAACGTGATCCAAACCGCCGAAGGTGCGCTCAATGAAGTGTCGTCCCTGCTGCAGAGCGTCAAGGGACTGATCGTTCAGGCAGCCAACACCGGCGCGATGAGTTCCGACGAAATTGCCGCCAATCAGCTTCAGCTCGACTCGGCAGTGCAGAGCATTACTCGCATCAGCGAGACGACCACCTTCGCCGGGTTGCACTTGATCGACGGAAGTCTGGACTATCTGACCAGCGGATTGAACACCACCGCCATCCAGTCGCTCGACGTCTCGCAGGCGAGCTTCGGGACCAACGCATCCGTGCCTGTCTCGGTCGACGTTCTGACCAGCGCCCGAACGGCGGCGATGGAATTCACCGGCAGCTCGATCGGCAACTCCGTCAGTCTCGAAATCACTGGAAACACCGGTACGCAAACACTGACCTTCACGAGCGGCACGGCGGCGTCGGCGATCGCATACGCGGTCAACACCGTCAGCGACTCAACCGGCGTCACCGCGAAACCGATTAATCCTGCGGTGGCTACGTCGGGCATCGTGTTCTCATCATCAGGCTATGGGTCGCAAAGTTTCGTCAGCGTCCAAGCGCAAACAGGAACGTTCAAAACAGTTGACACCAAGGGCAACGCCGAGTCCCGCGTTGTGGGCCGCGATGCGGTTGCGACTGTCAACGGAGCGCTGACGACCGGAACAGGCCTGGAACTGAAACTCAATACGAGCAGCCTCGATCTGGACCTGACGCTAAACAAGAACTTCGGCGCCGGCAAGACCAGCTTTGCCATCACCGGCGGCGGCGCGCTGTTTCAGCTTGGTTCGCAGGTGGCCAGCAATCAGCAGGTGAGCATCGGCATCGGCTCTGTTGCCGCTAATAAGCTCGGCAATGGAGATGTTGGATTTCTCAGCGATGTTTCCACCGGCGGAAGCGCTTCTCTTGTATCCGGCAATGCCGCTGCGGCGAGCAATATCATCGACGCCGCGATCACGCAGGTTTCCGTCCTGAGCGGGCGACTGGGCGCGTTTCAGACCGATACACTGGACACGAATATTAACTCGCTCAGCGTCGCGCTGGAGAACGTTACCAGCGCGAATAGCACCATCGCCGACGCTGACTTTGCCGAGGAAACCGCCAACCTGACCCGCGCACAGATTCTTGTGCAGGCCGGCACCAGCGTTCTCTCGACGGCGAACTCGACGCCGCAGTCGGTGCTGAAGCTGCTGCAATAACATCGATTGGATTTCGGATTTTAGAACAAAGTTCTAAATCAGCAATCTCGGATATGAGCTGCTGAAAGGCCTGGTTGTCTATTCCAACGGCGGCAGCTTTCCAAGCTTCCGCTGAAGCGACCGGCGGTGCAGGCCGAGCTTCCTTGCCGCAAGAGAAATGTTTCCATCGCAATCGTGCAGAATGCGTTGGATGTGCTCCCATTCAACTCGGGCCAGCGAGGGAATCGCTTCCACGTCGGGCGATTCGACTGGCCGGTCAAACGCCGCGAGAATCTGATCGGTATCGAGCGGCTTGGTGAGATAATTCACCGCCCCGCGGCGCACTGCTTCCACCGCCGTCGCGATGCTTCCATATCCCGTCAGCACCACGATCCGAATGCCCGGCCGCCGCGACGTCAGTCGCGGCACCAGTTCCAGACCGGATAGCCCCGGCATCCGCATATCCACGATCGCCGCATCGGGGTGATTGGTCTTGAGCCAATCAAGTGCGGCGCCGGCATCGCCGACGCCATGAACTGAAAGCCCACGCGTTTGCAGCGCCTTGGCCAAACGCGTTCGAAACACCTCATCGTCATCAACCAGCAAAAACGACTTGGGTGGCGAGCTTTGAGAATTAGCGGATGGAACCGGCATCAGTCTAACGCTCATTGTTGCCAGACACATCGGGAAGTTCTAGTACACAGGTGGTGCCAATGCCCGCGCGAGAGTCGATCGAGAACGTTCCACCGGACTGTTGCGCGACCAGACGAACAAGAAATAAGCCCAGCCCCATACCCCGGCCGGGCTCCTTGGTCGTGAAGAAGGGTTGGCCCGCTCGCCGCAGCATTTCTTCGGACATTCCGCATCCAGCGTCCCGCACTTCGAATCGAACATGCTCAGGCCGCTGCTGAACGAACAGCGTGACGATTGCGTCCGATTTCGAGGCGTCAAAAGCGTTGCGAAGCAAGACGAGCAGCGCCTGTTCAATCGCCCTCGGCGAGCCACTGATCTTGTCGAGCGGCCCGTCATGGACGATGCGGAGACGTAACAACTCATGCTCGTTGACCTTTTCTCGAAGATCTTTTTCCAAATCAGCGATGGAGACGACGCCGTGGCGCGCGCCCTCATCGCCGATGTCGACGCGCATGCGGGAGAGAATTGTCTGACATCGGTCGACTTCGCGTCGAATCAGCCGGGCGTCTTCGAGCACGGCGCTGGCAGCGTTGTCCGGCTCGCAACTGATCTCGAGCTCGCGGGCCACGACGGCAATGGTGCCCAGCGGGGTGTTCAATTCGTGGGCAGCGCCGGCGGCGAGTGTCGTGAGTGCCGCAAGCTGCTCGCTGCGACTGGCGCGCTCGCGAACCGAAGCCAGTTCGAGCTCGCGCTGTCGCAGTGACCGAATTACGCGACCGATGAATGTCGCGATCAGCGCCGACACCAGCACGAGCGCAATCCAGTTGCCTGTGGCCCGAATGCGAACATCGTTCAGCGGCAGCGGCCGGTGCCATTCGAGAATGATTCCGTAGCAAGCCGCGACGGTCGCAACGACGAGCCATGTCCAGCCGGTGCGAAGGACGATTACCGCCATCGCGACGTGGATCAGATACAACGCCGCGAATGGATTTTCCGGACCACCCGTAAGATAGAGCAGGATCGTCAGCAGAAACACGTCGAGCAGCAGCACTGCGAGTACGAGCCGAGCGGGGCGAACAATGAGCGCCGCCAGCGGCAGCAGGGCGTTAGAAACGGCGGTGATTAGGATGACGCCGATAATGGGGTAGAGCGATAGCGCCAACCGCAGCGCCCCGGCGGCAACACCCGTCGCCGCGAGTTGCCCGATGACAGCCAGCCAGCGCAATCGCGTGAGCGCCGTCAGCACGATCTGCGGTTCGTTGGTGGCCGATACAAACGCGGCGAAGCTTGGCCGGCGGGAGACTTCGATCATGCGCCGTTCATTTTAGCGGTACTCGGACGGACGTGCGCGCCAAGCCGGCTTGGCCTGGATACGTCAACTGAATTTCATCGCCCGGCGAAAGTTTTGACGTCGTCGCCTCGATCCAGACCACTTGTTGCGGCGGTCTCGTGAATCCGAGCGACACGAGCTCGCGCCGCACGGTCTGCGGGATGTCTGCCGCGTCGGCGCGCGTAATTTCGAATGTCTGCCCGGCGCGATTTGGAACGACCAACTTGAACATGTCCCTATTGGGCAATGCCGGTGCTTGCCACAACACCATCGACACATGCCAACTGTCGCCGGCTTGCGACGCGTCCATCAATTGCAGCGCATGATCTTGAGAAATCACCGGCTCCCACTTCGGCCCCGGGGGCGCCGACGAGATCGGCATTCGGCCTTCCAGGAAATCCCGCAGCCACTGCATCGTCAGATCGGGAGCGATCCATTTCATTCCGTCTGGCGTGGGCGGTGGCGTCATAAAGGGCATCCGCTCCACCATCGCATCGGGCTGCGACATTCGATTGCCGCCGGCTTTGAGGGTTTTGCGTACAAGCATCACCGCACCGGGGATGGCCAGCATGAGGAATACGGCCAGGAAGATTAGATTGATTCGCGTTTCGCGTTGCACGGTTTGGATGATAGCAGTAGTGGCTCACGATCGCGTGATCGTCTCGCTGAGATTCAGAATGACGCGCGCGACCGATGTCCACGCCGCCAAGTCAGCCAGATCGAGATCCGTCGGCACCGGCGTCTGCCCGACGGCAACCAACTCCTTCGCGGCGGCGGCATCGGTCCGATATTCGGTCAGATGTTTCTCGTACAAATCACGAAGAACCTGCGCCTCGGCTTCCGTTGGCGGGCGGTCGAACACTTGGTTGAACGCCCAGGTAATTCGCGAATCGCGATCGCCGGCCTGTCGCAGGATGCGCGTGGCCAGCGCCCGGGCGGCTTCGACGTATGTCGGATCATTAAGCAGCACCAGCGCCTGTTGCGGGATGTTCGATCGTAGTCGCTCGCAGCTGGATTCTTCACGCGAAGGCGCGTCAAACGCCGTCAGGCTTGGATGCGGAAACGTGCGCTGCCACCATGTATAAACCCCCCGGCGATGCTGATTGTCGCCGGTGTCGGCTTCCCATTTTCGCGGCGGGAAATTCAGCGGATCCCAAAAGCCTGATGGCTGATAGGGCTTGACCGGCGGCCCGCCAATCGCTGGCGAAAGCAACCCGCTCACTTGCAGCGCCTCGTCGCGAATCATCTCGGCGTCCAGTCGAAATCGCGACTGATGCGCCGCGAACCGATTGAACGGGTCAGCCTCACGATCGGCCGGGTTCGATTGCGAACTGCGCTGATACGCCTGGCTCGTCACGATCAGGCGGACGAGGTGTTTCACATCCCAACCGCTGTCCATGAACTCGACCGCCAGCCAATCCAGCAGATCCGGATTCACCGGCGATTCCCCCTGCGAGCCCAGGTCATCCGTCGATTTGCTGATGCCGATTCCGAAGTAGAGCTTCCAGAGTCGATTCACGACCACGCGAGCCGTCAGTGGATTGTTGCGCGAGACGAGCCAGTTGGCTAAATCGAGCCGCGTCAGTCGCGACCCCGAATTGCCTGATCCGATGAGGAAATGAGGGACCGCGGGCGATTCGACGGGTCCAGTGTCATCCAGCCAATCCCCGCGATGCAACACCTTTACAGTGCGCGGCGGGCCGGAGGTCGTCACCAGACATTTCGGGACAGCGGCGAGAAGCTCATCGCGTGATTTTTTCACGGACGCGAGCTGCTGGCGCGCCGGATCAAGCGATGGGGCGATGCCGCGATAGTAGGCCGCGATCGCATCGCTCTGCTTTTGACTGCGTTTTGTTGGATCGATCTGCACGAGGTGCTGAATTTCCGCCGGCAGCACCACCGCAGGATTCGGGTCGCTGGTTGCGGAAATGCGGAAACGGCCGACCTCGTGCTGGGCAAATTGTGAGTGGAACTCCAATCGAATCGTCAATTCGGTTTGATCGGAGTCGGCGAAAGGTTCAGCCGGTTTAAAGATCGCGGCGTGATCCCGGCCCACGTCTGGAAGGATTGCCCAGGGCTTGGGCTCCACATCAACCAATCCGGCCACGGCAAATGATTCCTGCGAATGATCGGCTGATGCCCGGACCAGTTTGACCGGCGCGCCATCGGCCTCAACACGAAAGTTGGTGAGGACGAAGTTGCCGTTCGGAGCCGCGCCCGGACCCCTCGCCGGCAGCGACGGATCGGCCAGCGCTTCCAATCGAATGGCGGTGATGCCTTGAAGGTTCGTTCTCGCTTTGAAAACGTACGCGTCCTTCGCCGGGAACTTTGATCCCGTGATTGAGTCATCGGAGTTGATCTGGAGCTTCGTGCCGGACTCCGACGTAACGCTGGTCGGCGTTAAAGTTGTCCACGCCGTTGGAGCGGCCGCTGCAAGATCATGTTCCCACTCCGATTCGGCTTTGGCGAGCTCGGGCGTTGTTGTGTTCAGCGTTCGATTGAGCGACTGCTCATCTTTGTCAAATTGCGACAGCTTCTCCCGCTGAATCGCATCAAGCACCGCTATGCCCGGCTCGCGACGGCCGACGGGCGCTTCCTGCACGTCGGCGAAGAATGCCGCCATGCTGTAGAAGTCCTTTTGGGTGTATGGATCAAACTTGTGATCGTGACACTGGCAGCATCCCATCGTCGCGGCCATCCACACGGTGGATATGTTCCGCACGCGATCGCACTCATACTTGACGATGTATTCCTTTGGCTGAGCGCCGCCTTCCTCAGTGGTTTCGAGCAGCCGGTTGTAACAGGACGCGATGCGCGACTCCTGCGTCGCGTTCGGCAGCAGATCGCCAGCGAGTTGCTCGCGCGTGAACTGATCGAATGGCTTGTCGCGATTGAAGGCCGCGATCACGTAGTCGCGATAGGGCCAGACATTCATCGGGTTGTCGGAGTGGTAGCCGATGCTGTCGGCGTAGCGAACAAGGTCGAGCCACCAGACGGCCATGCGCTCGCCGTAGTGGGGCGACGAGATCAATCGCGTGACGAGCCGAGGGTAAGCGTCCGGCGAAGCATCGTCGCGAAATCGCGTGACTTCCTCCGGCGCCGGCGCCAAGCCGGTGAGATCTTCGCTGAGGCGACGAATCAAAGTCACGCGATCCGCCGGCGCGGACACCGTCAAGCCCTTGGCTCTGATCGCTTCATCAACGAAGTAATCGATTGGATTGACGCCCGCTGGCGTCGCGGATCGGCTGGCGGGGAGATATGCCCAATGATCTTTCCATGGCGCACCTTGTTCGATCCACTTTCGGATAATCGCAATCTGCCGACTAGCGAGCTTTTTGTTGCTCTTTGGATCCGGCATACGCTGCTCTGGGTCGGAATCGACGATCCGTAGATACAATTCGCTGTGATCGACGTCGTCGGGGACGACCGTGGTGTGTTCTTTGATCCGGCTGAACAACCCGTCGTGCGTGTCCAGGCGCAAATCAGCTTTGCGCTTGTTCTTGTCGGGGCCGTGACAGAAATAGCAGTTCTCGGACAGGATCGGGCGCACGTCGCGATTAAAGTCGATCGTCGCCGGCAATGGCGCATCCGCGAACGTCGTCGTGACGCTGCAGAGGATCAAAGCTATTGAAATCCAGGATCGGTACATCGGCTTCAAGGATTACTGCCAGCGTGCGTCCAATGTTTAGCGATTCGCTTCTTCCAACAGTTTCGGCAAGGCTTCGACAAATCCACTTCGAGCTAGAACCGTGATGCCTGCCTGACGCGCCGCGGCGATCGTCGCGCTGTCGACGTGGGAGACGAATCCAACCGTTGGGACACAATGTTCCTCACGCCACGCTGCTGCCGACTCGATGACGCCGGGCAGACTCAGGTCAATCAGCAGGAGTTTGGCAGGTCCGTCCCCCAATTGGGCCGGGTCGCGAACGACGCGAACGCTGGCGCCAACGGCTTTTGCCGTTGCGGTAATCCTGGAGGAGAAGATCAGGTCGCGAACGATCGCCACAACTGCCGGCGCCTGTGGTGCTTCCATGTTTGCATTGCATCACGATCGGCCATCCGTCACAAGCGTTCGGTTCCGATAATATCTCATCGGGCGCGCTGCATTTTGCCGAAATGAGTCTTAAGCGCAAGTTGCCGGTGCGGGGCCGGGCGAGCGTCGTCGTTGCAAGGCGGATCATGGATCTAGCAACTCTGTTTGGCGTGCTGTTGGCCTGGGGCGCGGTGCTATTCTCGATGTGGCACGTCTCCGAAGGCGCGATGGGCGCATACTTTAAGCCACCGGAAATCTTTCTGGTGTTCGGCGGATCGCTGGGCGCTGCGCTGCTGTCGATGCCGCTGCACAACATCACCGGCGTCGTCGGTTACGCCAAGAAATGGCTCTTTAACAAAGACGCCCACGTCGATCATCTGATCAAAGATATGGTCGGCTATGCCGAGACTGCACGCCGCGACGGCGTGCTCGCGCTGGAATCGGTGGCACGAGAGGCGCACGATCCGTTTCTTCGTCGCGGGTTGCAGCTGACGATTGACGGCACAGATCCTGAGATCATCGAGCGCATCATGCGCATTGAAATCGACGCCACCACCGAACGGCACAAGCACGGCAAACACTTCTTCCACACGCTGGCCAAGTTCGGTCCCGGCTTCGGTCTGATGGCAACACTTATCGCACAGGTCGCGATGTTCCTTCACCTGGACGGTGATGCCGCCGTTATCGGAAAGGCGCTTGCAGTCGCACTGACCGGAACGCTTTATGGCTGCATTCTGCAGAATCTGGTTGCGGGCCCGATTGCTGAAAAGCTGACGCTTCGCTCGCAGGAAGAGATCTTTGCCAAAGAGATTATTCTGCAAGGCGTGCTAAGCATTCAGGCCGGAAACAATCCACGCGTGGTTGAGATGCAGCTCTTGAGCTTCCTGAGCAGCCGCCAGCAGGATGCGATGCCGAAGGCCGCCTAAGTCGATCGTTCGCTGGGAAATTGACGGATGGCAAAGAAAGACTGCAAGTGCAAGAAAGCCGAAGAATGCGAAGAGTGTCCGGAGTGGATCTTCACGTTCGCCGACCTCGTCATGCTGATGATGGGGTTCTTCGTGATTTTGTGGGTGCTGAAGCCGAACCCGACGAAGGAAAATCCGGCCGGTGGTGCCAGCGAAGAATGGATCACCGTCGTTGCATCAGTCCGTGAAGCGTTCGGATACCTGCCCGATCCGCACAGCACTGATCCGGTTGACCTTTACATGCTGCTGAAAAAATCAACGACGCAAAACCAAGTGAAAGGGCCGAAGCTCGGCAGCCGATCGCACCGCGATCAGAAATCACAAGAGGGCACCGATCCGGAAGTGCAATCCATTCGCGATGGCAAGCATGCTACCGTTGGCGGACGGCTGCTATTCGACGCCGGACAATCAACGTTGTCGGCCCAAACCAGGCAAGAAGTGGATGGCGTTGCCGACCTGATTCGGGGTCACTACACCATCGTTCTCATCAAGGGGCACACGGCCGGCGATGATCTTCCCGATGACGCAACGCCACTACAGAAAATGCACCTGTCGCTCGAGCGGGCTCAGGTGGTTGCCGCCGAGTTGGAAGCCCATGGTGTCGATCCCCAGACGCTTCGCATCGATGGATGCTCGATTTACGAGCCGATCAATCTTCGCGCTTACACTCCCGAGGCGATTGCGCCCAATCGCCGGGTTGAGATCGACGTAACTTCAACTTTGGTTGACGAACGTCAGGGGCGTGGTGAAGAGAAATCGCCGCAGCATCCAGTTACGCCCGCGGCTGCCCATTAGCGCGGCAGGCAAAGAACGTCCCTCGCTCACTGCGACATCACACGTCAAACTGTCCAATTTATATCCGGCTACCGATCATGCAGGCTGAAGTATTCGCGCGACCGCAATTTTTTTTCTCACGTTTCTCCCCACGATAGATGCGTAACGGCGTCGTATTCGCAACGATCTGCGAGTTATTATCCGACTAGGGGGCATTTGCTTTGCTATCCTGCTTGGGGCGATTGTTCTTTTGGGGAACAGCGCTTTTTGAGTCGAATCGGGTGAGGTTGAACATGAGTCAGCAAAGCCAGATCACCTCCACTTCGGAGACGCCAGTCCGCACTCCAGCCGCAAGCAATCCGGGCACTACGCAATCGACTTTGACCGCTAAAACGAATCCATCGACCCCTGCGCCAGTCTGGACGCGCTACATCGATAGCCGTCTGAAGCAGTTTTGTGTTCGGTAGATGGATTTCATTCACCGCGTCCGCGATAGAGGGTCGGTTCCGGCTCGTCTAGTTCAAACATCGTGCATGTTGTAAGCGGCCTTAGCCGGCCGGCCAGTGGAGCGTGCGCGCTGGTGTACCGCGCAAGAATCAAAACGGAAGTAGCTATGCATATGAGCAATGCTGATCTGGCGACCCTGAAAACGACAGAGGGAGGTCCGCAGGAAGAGCAGCCGATCCATGGTCTTCCGTTTGGCGAGTTCATTTTCGGTTCCGGCGTCGAGTGTTCGTTTTTGCCTCATCTGAACGTCGATCAGTTTCAATGGACGCAACACGATCAATTTTGGAAAGAAGACCTTCGGCGTGCACGTGAAGATCTCGGCGTCAGGCACCTCCGTTATGCGTTTCCCTGGCATGTGTTGCAGCCACAACGCGGCAAGTTTGATTGGTCGTACAGTGATCAGCGCATTGCTGAGTTCGATAAGCTTGGCATCGCTCCCATGCTCGATGTGATGCACTTCGGCACGCCGCTCTGGCTGAAGCAGGCCGTGGGCGATCCCGAGTTTCCCGAAGCGCTGGAAGCTTTCGCGTCGGAACTGGTGACGCGGTATCGCGGCAGCGTGAAGACATGGTGCCCGTTCAATGAGCCGCTGGTTTCGGCGCTGTTCAGCGGCGATTTCGGATTCTGGCCGCCGCACTCGCGCAAGTGGCGCGGCTACATGCCGGTGCTGAGTCGAATCGTGCAGGCAACCAGCCGATCGATTCGCGCGATTCGCAACGCGATGCCCGAGGCGACGGTGCTGCTTTGCGACGCCGCCGAGAGCTTCAAGACGCGTTACGTGAAGCTTCAACCGGAGGTAGATCGTCGCAATCTGCGCCGTTTTGTGGTGATGGATCTGCTGACGGGCCGCGTCGATCGGCATCATCCGCTTTTCTCCTGGCTCACCAGCTACGGCATGAGCGAACTGGATGTCGATTGGTTCCGATCCAATCCACAAGCGCCGGACGTGCTTGGATTGGACTACTACCCGCACAGCGATTGGCAGCTCGATCAGGATAGCGGCGGGGCGGTTCGTCAGCGGCGTTCGGACAATCCGGTCGGTATTTACGGCGTCGCCAGCGCTTACTTCAATCGCTACGGCATCCCCATGATGCTGACCGAGACGTCGGTTGATGGGAAACCGATCAATCGCGAGATCTGGCTCGACGGAACGCTCGATCACATTCGGCGTCTTCGCGAAGAGGGCATTCCGATGCTCGGCCTGATCTGGTGGCCGCTGCTGGATCAACTGGATTGGGACGGCGCGCTGACGCATCGCATCGGCAAGATTCACCAGGTTGGCCTGTATTCGCTGGCCCGCCAAAAAGATGGCGCGCTCAAGCGGGAAGCGACGCCGCTGGTCGCGCAATTCAAAGCAGCGATGGCGGCCGGGGAAGCGCGAATCGGAACGCTCGCGAAGCTTGCGATGCCTGCCGGCATGGATGATCCGCAACTGCCCCCGCTCGGCGAGTGGGGCACGCAGACGCAATTTGAAACGCGAGCGTTGGAAAGCGCTGGGGAAGCCGCATCCGCCGCACGAGTCAAGCCCGCACGGGGTTCCGTTATCGCTTCGATCGACGGTGAAGTCGACGCCATCGTCACGAGCGCCGACTCGCGCCAGACCGATCGTTACGGCATCGTCGTCTTCTCGCATTTGCGATGGGGCTTTGTCTGGCAGCGTCCGCAGCAATTTCTGTCGCGCTTCGCAAAGAAGCATCAGATTCTGTTCATCGAGGAGCCATTCTTCGATCGGCCGGTGGGCTCGGAGCCGGAAATCACGCTGCATCGCGTCATGCCGAATGTGACGGTTGTCGCGCCGCACGTCGATCGATCATGGAATCGCCATCCAAAATTGCCCGAGAAGCTCCTGGAGTTCACGAAGCAGGCAATCGCGCAGATGAATGAGGACGGCGAATTCGATCGTCCGCTGCTCTGGTACTACAGCCCGATGGACGCCAGTTGGTCGCTAGGCAACATTGAGAATCGCGGCATCGTTTACGACTCGATGGATGAGCTCTCGCAGTTCAGCGGCGCGCCGCGGGCACTGGTGGATAACGAGAACCGCCTGATGGAATACGCCGACGTCGTCTTCGCCGGCGGCTATGAGCTGGCCCAGAAGAAAAAGAAGCGGCACGCCAACGTTCACTTCTACGGATGCGGCGTTGAGTACAGTCACTTTTCCAAGGCGCAAGATCCCGCGACCGCGGTGCCGCCGGATATCGACTTCATGGCTCGGCCAATTCTCGGTTGGTTCGG